>OOCX01000177.1_pt1 | contig 61503 bp, 58 predicted proteins | sample 1671231 | NCBI WGS metagenome assembly OOCX01 (sample SAMN06348135, study PRJEB24527) | human gut metagenome | biome: human gut; feature: ankylosing spondylitis patient; material: feces | host: Homo sapiens | place: China | collected 2015-10 | reverse complement strand
TTGCCGGTTCCGATACCCTGGCCACTTCTTATGCGTTAGCTTGTGCGCTCCGGAACTTGCAGACCGACCTGCTGATCTGCGGCCGTCAGGCTATCGACGGAGATACGGCTCAAGTGGGGCCTCAGGTAGCTGAAAAACTGGGGCTGCCACAAGTCACTTATGCAGAAGATATTCTGGATATTACAGCCGGCAAGATCACGATCAAACGTCGTCTCGAAAGAGGTATAGAAGTGGTAGAATGTCCGGTACCCTGCGTCGTGACCGTTAACGGTTCTGCTGCCCCCTGCCGCCCCCGTAACGCACGCTATGTGATGAAATATAAATACGCCCGGGCTACCCAGGAAATGCAGGATGCCGATGAAGATTACCTCAACCTGCTCCAGGAACGTCCTTACCTGAAAATTACCGAATGGAGTGTCAACGACATCACTTGCGAAGCCCAGGAACTGGGATTGAGCGGTTCTCCGACGAAAGTGAAAAACATTGAAAGCGTCGTATTTCAGGCCAAAGAAGCCAAAGTACTCGAGCCTAGCGACACAGCCATCGATGAAATGATGAAAGAACTGATCGTTAACCATACCGTGGGGTAAGGTAAAAAGTAAAAGGTAAAAAAGTAAAAAGTAAAAGGCGAAAGGCTATAAGCTTAAGCTATAAAAGCTAAATATTTATGAACAGTGTATTTGTATATTGCGAAATAGAAGAGGGTATTATTGCAGATGTAAGCCTCGAGCTACTGACCAAAGGACGTACCCTTGCCACTGAATTAGGCGTAAAACTCGAAGCTATCGTATTGGGTAGCGACCTCAAAGGAGTTGAAAAACAAGTCTTCCCTTATGGAGTAGACGTACTTTGGCTGGGCGATGACAAACGTCTGGCTCCTTACACCACTCTCCCTCATACCTCCATTTTAGTCAACCTGTTTAAACAGGAAAAACCTCAGATCGCTTTTATGGGAGCTTCCAGTATCGGCCGTGACCTGGGTCCCCGGGTGTCTTCGGCCCTGCACAGCGGTCTGACAGCCGACTGTACCAGTCTGGAAATCGGAGATTATGAAGACAAGAAAAACAATAAAATATATCACAACCTGTTATACCAAATCCGTCCGGCTTTCGGCGGAAACATCGTTGCTACGATCGTAAATCCGGATTGCCGTCCTCAGATGGCTACCGTTCGTCCTGGTGTTATGCAGAAGCTTCCAAAAGAGGCTGGTCGCAAGGCAGAAGTGATCGAGTTTAATCCTACACTTGAGAAGAACAACCGTTACGTTGACATCCTTAACGTTGTTAAGGCAGTTGGAAACGTAGAGAACATCATGGATGCAAAGGTTCTTGTATCTGGTGGTCGTGGAGTTGGAAGCAAAGAAAACTTCAAGATGCTGCAGGATCTTGCCGATGTATTCGGTGGAATGGTAAGCTGTTCCCGTGCCGCTGTAGAAAACGGCTGGTTAGCACAGGATTATCAGGTAGGACAGACCGGTAAGACCGTTCGTCCACAGATCTACTTTGCAATCGGTATTTCTGGAGCCATCCAGCACGTAGCTGGTATGGAGGAGTCTGATCTGATTATCGCAATCAACAAGGATGAGGATGCTCCAATCTTCTCCGTAGCTGATTACGGTATCGTTGGAGATCTGAACAAGATCGTTCCAGCTCTGACAGAGGCTTTAAAGGCTGAAATGAAGAATAAATAATTTCATCTTACATAAAGATGTGAAAAGAAACCGCCGCGGATTTCCGCGGCGGTTTTTTTGTGTGAGGAAATACTTGACAAACAGGTTTAAATGACTTAGACTAAAAGTAGTCTAAGTAGTTTAGACCAAAAATAAATAGGTAAAGTAATAAATACGGTGATAGAAATGAAAACTTATTTGACAAAAGCAGAATTAAAATTGATGGAAGTAATTTGGGAGAAGGGTCAAATTCCTTCAAATAAACTTGTTAAAGAATGTTTAGAGCGGTTTAATTGGAAAAAGTCAACAACCTATACTAATTTGAAAAAATTAGTTGATAAAAAAATGGTTTGTAATTCAGAGGCAGTTATTACTGTATTAAAATCAAGAGCAGATTATGAAAATGGTCAGAGAAAAGAAGTTATAAAGGAATATTTTTCAAATTCATTACCGCAATTTGTCCTTTCGTTTATCAAAGAAAGAAATCTGACAAGAGAGGATATTCAAGAATTGGAGAAAGTAATAGACGAATATAAGGAGGAACTACATGAATGATTTTTTTAAATTTTATAGTGGTTCTTTGAGTGGAACAATAATAGTTATTATACTATTTTTGTTTATAAGATTTTTATTGAGAAAACAGTCTAATCACATAAAAATCATGTTGTGGGTGATACTTTTGATACGTTTATTGTTTCCGGTATCTATATATACGGAATATGGCATTTTGTATTCGGAAACATTTGTTGAAAAGAATGAAAATCTTTCTGCACAGGAAATGAAAAGTGATGATTCTTTGCAAATATTTCCAAAAGATGAAAATACATCGAAACCATACATGGGAAAAAAGAAGAATATAAATATTCTTATGATATTGTGGTATATAGGTCTTTTGGTTTTTGCTGTATATTATATTATACAGAGGATTGCTGTTTGTAGAAGAACAAAGAATGCAAAGAAGATATCTTCACAGGATGAAATCTATGAGTGGAAAGAAAGCATGGCTTGTGTTATCGGCTTAGTTAAACCCAAAATATTTTTGCCATTTGATTTGAGTCCAGAGCAACGGCAGATAGTGTTACAGCATGAAAAGACCCATATAAAACGCAAAGATTATCTATTGATGATGTTGTATTATATAGCTCTTGCTTTAAATTGGTATAATCCCTTATGTTGGTTAATTTATTTTGGAGTAAATAAAGATATAGAAATGGCCTGTGATGAACAGACATTACAAAATACATCAATGGAGGAAAGAAAATTTTATGCCAGAACATTACTTCGGTTATGTGATAAAGGTAGATTAAAATATGTATCAGCTATGCGACCTTTTATTTGCGAAAGGAGTACATTGAAGATGCGGATTAAAAATATTGGGAAAGAATATAGCTGCCAAAAAACAATATATATAGTTGTTGCCAGTGGATTGTTATTAGTAGTATTATTTGGAAGTTTTCTTTATAAAAAAATTGGTTTGAATAATGTTGATTCGAAAGAACTTGCAAGGCTGGCAAGTTACAAATCAACTTTAAATTTTGATGATACAATGCCTAAAATTGGTTATGTCGGAAAGGGACAATTAGTTGTTTATGACAATATGGGGGTGTATGTTTATGATCTTTCCTCTTCAGACCTGACGGATTATGTTGATTTTGAAAAAAATCATTTTAAGGGATTACAGGGAGATGATGCAACATTTATTCATGTATCGAAGGATGGACGGTATATCCAGCTAAGTGATAATGAAAAACAGTTGCAGTATGATTTGAAAACAAAACAACAAAAGAATCAATTAGATAAAAAAGAAAGCTGGAATCCGAAAACAGAACCGATGGGGGTGGAGACCGCAGAATATTACAGCGTAAGCGATGTGTATTATATAGGTGAAGGCGAAACGTGTTTTCTTGCCATTAACAAAAATGTTACTCCAAATTATGGGGCATTGTTATGTGTAGTATCAAATGTGGGGGCAGAAAAAGAATATTCTTTATTTGATTGATGCATGAGTTGTTTTAAAGGCTGAGATGTGCAAATAATTTCATTTTATATAAGTGTGAAAAGAGACCGCCGCGGATTTCCGCGGCGGTTTTTACTATATTTGTAACGAGTCTTCTGTTTTACAGCCTAAGACACGCGCAAATTTTACGACATCAATGTCTAGATCGCGGGTATTGGCGGTAAAATCGAGGATATCGCTACAGCGATACTTTTTCAATGGACAAATGGAAGGAATCCGGATGTCTTTTATTTTTGTCTGAAAATATGTAACAATGGAACCGACAGGTTCGTTATAGTTAGCAGAGACAAAACAAAAGTGAGGAACGCGCGTGATTTTACTGATGATGGTGGACACACCCGAAGAAAAACGAAAATTTGTGATCCTGTACGAAAACTATCGTTATCTGATGTTGAAAGTGGCGGCGGATATTCTGCATGATTACCAGTTGGCAGAAGATGCCGTGCAGGAAGCATTTGTACGGGTGGCAAAACATATGGAAAACGTCGGACAGCCGGAGGAGACTGCCACGAAACGTTATCTGATTACGATTACAAAACATGCAGCCATTGATCTTTACCGCAGAAGAAACCGGTTACAAAGCAGGGAAATCTATATGGATGAACTTCCGGAAGAAACCGGGCAGCTTACTTATATGGCACCGGAGGAAGAACATGGAGTGTTAGATATTTTAAAAAATCTTCCACCAAAATACAGAGATATATTTCTGTTAAAATATTCCACACATCTGGAAAACTGGGAGATTGCCAGAATATGCGGACTTCGGGAGGGGACGATCCGGCAGCGGATTGCCAGAGGAAAACGGCTAATTGAAAAAGAACTGGAAAAAATCAAGAAGGGAGATACCGAATGAAAGTAACGGACGAATGGCTTTATGAAAAAATGCCGATCGTTGATGCGGCAATGGTACGGCAACTGGAAGTGTGCACGCAAAAAGATTACGTTTTTTCAGATAAATTCAGAAAGCGTATGAAGCGGCTGATACAGAAAGAAAAGTATATGTATGCCGAAAAACAGTTGAAGAAAATCACACAGAAAATTGCGGCAGCAGCGGTTGTGATGCTTGTGGGAGCACTCACCGTCACGATGAGTGTGGAGGCTTACCGGGTACGGTTTTTTCATACGATAAAAATGGTGCTGGATGGTAACATCAGTATTTACTCTTATGAATCGGACAAAGAGAAGATTTCCGATGCTATTTTAAAACCGCAGTATATTCCAGACAACTATCGGCTGAACGAAGAAAAAATTACGGATACCACATCCGTTTTGGAATATGGAAATGACAAAAAGCATTTGATTTTCCAGCAAACAATTGTGACAAATGAGAAAATGATTTTTGACACAAATTATAATTCTGTGGAACAAATCAGAATAAACGGAATGACTGTTTTTTTATATCGGTATACGGATGAGACATTTTGGGCATATGGGGAATATGGAAACAGCGTATATGTGCTGGCTGGAGATACAATCCAAAAAGAAGAAATTGAAAAAATATATAAACACTGGATCTGGTAAAGGAGAGAGAAAATGATGAAAAAGAGATGGATTTTACTTATGATGTGTGCGTGTATTTCAGGACTTGGAGGATGTGGAAAACAGACAATTACAGAAAAAGCTGAGGAGACAGAAACTGCAGACAGTATGAAGGAGGATACAACAGAACTCTGCGCTTATATAAAGGAAATCAATGGAAATACACTGGTCATCGATCCCGTGGAGTATATCAGTTCCGGGGACAGTGATCGACTGGCAAGTTACAAACACACGGATGACGATATGCCTGACGGATATTATATATACAATAAGGATGAAAAAACAGAGGATGTAACATTGACAGATCAGACGGAGTACTCCTTTTTGGATTGGACAAGAGAATTTGGGGGAACAGATGCCGATATTCGTGTAGTAACAAAAGATAAAATGATTTTTGAAAAATATATGGAAACTTATACGGATGCAAAACCTGGAATGCCGTTTTTTCTGAAAATGAAAGGAAATACGGTGATTCAGATTTTGGAAAAACCGATGGTATGATGTGACTTGACCATAAGAGAAGCAGGGTGTAAACTGATAAAGTTGATGTTTACTTTATTCGCAAAAGAAAAAAGAGAGAGACGGAAAACATAACATCCGCTTTCATCTGGAACAGGAGGAACCAATGCGAAACAATAAGACCGCGGAGCTGGTACTGACCGCTCTGTTTGCAGCAATCATTATCATTATGGCGTTTACACCGCTGGGCTACATCCCACTTGTGGTGATCAATGCGACCATCATCCACATCCCTGTTATTTTAGGATCGTTATTCTGTGGACCGAAGAAGGGCGGATTTTTGGGATTTATCTTTGGTCTGACCAGCTTTATCAAGAATACGGTTATGCCGACCTCACTTTCGGCATTTGTATTTTCCCCGGTGCTGGCGGCCAGCATGGTAGGCACCAGCGGAATCGTAAAGAGTGCGTTTATCTGTTTTGTACCGCGTATTCTTGTAGGAATCCTGCCATATTTTGTATATATCGGAGTAAAGAAAGCACTTTCTTCCCGGCACAAAATTCTCTGGGCAAGTGTGTTTAATATCCTGATCGGTGTGTTCCTGTTTCTTGGTGCGCGTGCGTTTCTGCTTCATGTGTTTGACAAGAAGCCATTGTCAGATATTGCATTGTATGCAGTAAGTGCACTGGTTGGATGGTTCGTTTTTATAGCACTGGAAGTGTATACGGTACTGAAATCCGGCGCAGTCTGTGCATTTGTCTATGCGGGTGTAACAGGCGCAATGGTCAATACGATACTGGTTATGGGCGGAATTTTTGTGTTATACAAAGATGCATATGCAAAAGCCCTGAGTGTTGATGCAGGAGCCGTGCTTGGAATCATCGGTGGTGTCATCAGCTTTAACGGAGTCATTGAAGCGATTGTGGCTGCAATCATTGTAGCAGCACTTGGCATGGTACTAAATAAATTAAAACCAATCCAGAAATAATATGTTTTAAAAAGGCAGCCGGAATGAAACACAGGCTGCCTTTTTTGTTGTCCTTTTGGTAAAAAGCGATAGTGTATGGAACAAGGATATGCTAAAATAGAAAAAGGTATAAATTTAAAAGGAAGTAGATGTATGCTTAATATTTATTACGGCGACATGCAGGAGTCTGTGTATAACACGGCAGCGTATTTTAAGTATGATTATGAGGACAGTTGGATTATAGATCCGTTTGTAAAAGAAATGATTCAGGATGTGGATCAATCAACGGTGCTGGATAGTGGCGTAATTGACAGTCCTGTTTTGGGAAAAATTCCACCGACAGGTTTATCCGGGGGAGTAAAGACATTAATCCTTGTAAAATTTGATAAGGATAAAATTTTTAATGCATCAACCTGTGGGGATAATTGTGCAAAATGGTTATTAAAAATAGCAGAATCCGAAGACCGTACAATTAATCTGCGGCATTTAATGAATTTTGGAAAAGATCCTTTTGTCATTCGTATTTTGAATACGGGTGAGATTGTTCATTCAATGGAAGAACTGGTGTCGATTGCAGGAGAATTTGTTTAATGAAGGGAAAACATAGAATTATTGTATCAACAAAGCGCTTAAAATATGATTTTGAAATTCGAAGAAATCTGACGGTCATCCGGGGAGACAGTGCGACAGGCAAAACCACATTGGTAGATATGATTCGGGAATACGTAAATAATCCATCCGGTACGCCCGTGGAACTGACGTGTGACAAAAAATGTTATGTGCTCGAAGGTTCACTGTGGAAAGAACAGTTATCAGCAATGCAGGATAGTATTGTATTTATTGATGAAGGAAACGAATTTATCAAGACAGTAGAATTCGCAGATACTATTCAGAAAACAGATAATTATTATGTCATTGTTTCCAGGGAATCCTTGCCTTCTTTGCCGTATAGTGTGGAGGAAATCTATGGAATTCGTACTTCAGGAAAATACGGAACATTAAAACCGTGTTATCATGAGTTTTACAGAATATATGGAGCACAGACTTTAAAGAAGGATATTAAACCAGAGGTTGTAATAACGGAAGACAGTAATTCCGGTTATCAGTTTTTTAATTCTGTATGTAGGCAACAGCAATTGAAATGTGAGACAATGAATGGAAAGTCAAATGTTTTCCATTATTTAAATATGCATAAAAATGAACGCATACTTGTAATTGCAGACGGTGCGGCATTTGGTTCTGAAATTGACAGAGTGATGCAGTTGATGGGTGGAAAAGATCAAGTGGTGCTTTATTTGCCGGAGTCATTTGAATGGCTGATATTAAAGGCAAAAGTAGTAAAAAGCAAATGGGCAGATCAGGTGCTGGAAAAGCCGTGGGAATATGTGGAAAGCAAAACATATTTTAGCTGGGAGCGGTTTTTTACGGCAGTTTTGATTGAAGAGACAAATGGTTCTTACCTTGCATATGCAAAAAGAAAATTAAATCCAGCATATCTGAACGATTCTGTCAAAGATTCCATACTGGAACAGATGACAAAAATTAAATTGTTTTAGGGAAAAAGTGTGATAAAATAGCAGAAGATGTGATTTTTTCTGCAAAGGAGTAAGAGACAATGTTAAAAGGAAAATGTGTGGTACTCGGTGTGACCGGAAGTATCGCTGCCTATAAAATCGCCTATCTGGCAAGTGCGCTCGTCAAGCAGCATGCGGATGTGCATGTGATCATGACGGAAAATGCAACCAATTTTATTAATCCTATCACGTTTGAGACGCTCACAAGCAACAAGTGTCTGGTCGATACGTTTGACCGGAATTTCCAGTTCAATGTCGAGCATGTGGCACTGGCAAAACGGGCGGATATTTTTATGGTAGCACCGGCTTCTGCCAATGTGATCGGCAAGATGGCAAACGGAATCGCAGATGATATGCTGACAACTACGATTCTGGCGGCAAAATGCCCGAAGTATGTTTCCCCTGCCATGAATACCAATATGTTTGAAAATCCGATCGTACAGGATAACATCAAAAAGCTGGAGCATTATGGGTTTCATATCATTGATCCGGCGAGTGGTTATCTTGCCTGCGGGGATACCGGAGCCGGAAAGATGCCGGAGCCGGAAACACTGTTTTCTTATATTATGAAAGATCTTGCCTGCGAAAAGGACATGGTTGGAAAGAAAGTGATGGTCACAGCAGGACCGACACAGGAGAAGATTGATCCGGTGCGTTATATTACGAATCACTCTACCGGAAAAATGGGCTATGCAATTGCGGAAAACTGCATGCGCCGTGGCGCGGAAGTGACGCTGATCACGGGACCGGTGGCAATCACTCCGCCGCCGTTTGTAAAGGTCGTTCCGGTTGTATCTGCCGCGGATATGGCAGCAGCCGTAAAGGAGACCGCAGAGCAACAGGATATTATTATCAAAGCGGCAGCTGTGGCGGATTATCGTCCGGATCACCCGGTCGATGAGAAAGTCAAGAAAAAAGACGGGGATGCCACTCTTACGATGGAACGCACGGAAGATATCCTTTCGTATCTGGGCGCGCACAAAAAACCGGGACAGTTTCTGTGTGGATTTTCCATGGAGACGGAACATATGCTGGAGAATTCCCGTGCAAAACTTGCAAAAAAGAATGCAGATATGATTGTGGCGAATAACCTGAAGGTAGCCGGAGCCGGATTTGGTACAGATACCAATGTGGTGACGCTGATTACGGCAGATGACTGCAGGGAACTGGAAATAATGAGCAAAGCGGATGTCGCATCAGCGATTGTGAGTGAAATTTTAAAGAAAATGTGTTAGTATTAAAATATGACAGACTTAGAAGCCTATTATAATAAATTTAATGAAGAGAAGCGTCTGGACAGCCGACACGGCAGGGTGGAATTTGTGACAAGCATGCATTATATCCATCAGTGTCTGGATGAAATTGTGAAAGAACGTGCAAAAGAGGAAATCCATATCCTTGATATCGGGGCGGGAACCGGACGATACAGCGTACCGCTGGCACAGGAAGGGTTCGATGTGACGGCCGTGGAACTGGTAAAGCATAATCTGGGACGCCTGAAACAGAAGGGTGCAGGAGTGCATGCATATCAGGGAAATGCAATGAATCTGAAAAAATTTTCCGATGATTCCTTTGACGTAACCCTGTTGTTTGGGCCGATGTATCACCTGCATGAGGAAAAGGACAAGCTTGCTGCGCTGCGGGAGGCGGTGAGGGTGACCAGACCCGGAGGCAGGATTCTCGTGGCGTATATTATGAATGAATTTTCCGTTATCACGTATGCGTTTAAGGAAAAACATATTCTGGAGGCGCTTCAGGAGGGAATGCTCACAGAGGATTATCACTGTACTTCAAAAGCCAATCCTCTGTATTCCATGGTTCGTCTGGAAGATATTGAAGCATTGGACCGGCAGGTAGAGGTCAGGCGCCGGCAGATCATAGCGGCAGACGGTGCAGCAAATTATATGCGTCCGTTTTTAAATGCGCTGACGGAAGAAGAGTTTGATGCGTTTCTGCAGTATCATCTGGCAACCTGTGAACGGATGGATCTTATGGGTGCAAGCGGTCACACGGTGGATATTCTTGTGAAAGAGGAGTCTGAAAACGTATGAAAAAATGGATATTGCCAATCCTAATGGCAGGATTTTTGCTGACGGGATGTTCTTCTCCTGCAGCAACGTCATCGGCTTTGCCCTCTTCTACGGAAAAAATCACGGAGACACAGATGACGGAAGAACCGGGTACGCTGGAAGAAACGGAAACCGGGACTGCAACTGAAACGCAGCAGGAACCGGTGATACAGACGGTAAAAATTACGGCGACAGGTGACTGTACGCTTGGGGCAACACAGACGCATGGGTATGCAGGTTCCTTTCATGAATACTATGATAAATACGGGCAGGATTATTTTTTTAAAAATATCAGAAGTATTTTTGAGCAGGATGATTTTACACTGATCAATCTGGAATGTGTGTTGTCAAATGCGACCGAGCGTGTGGAAAAAACGTGGAACTTAAAAGGAAAACCGGAGTATGTTGGTATTATGACAGACAGTTCTGTGGAGGGGGCAAGTCTGGGAAATAATCATACGTTTGATTATGGGCAGCAGGGACTTGATGATACCAGAGAAGTGTTAAATAAAGCAGGGATTATCTTCGGATTCAATGATCATGTGGATACCTATACCACGAAGGATGGTATCAAAATCGGAATTGTCTCCGCAAGCCAGTTGTCTGCAGATGAAAAACATGCCAATTATATCCGGGATGGGATTGCTAAACTTCGGGAAGAAGGAGCGGATCTGGTAATTGCCTGTTGCCACTGGGGGATAGAGGGGGATCATTATCCGAATGATTATCAGCAGAAGCTGGCACACCAGGTGATTGACTGGGGAGCAGATCTGCTGGTCGGTACACATCCTCATGTATTGCAGGGAATGGAATTATACAACGGAAAAATGATCTGCTACAGTCTTGGAAATTTCTGCTTTGGGGGGAACAGGAATCCAAAAGACAAAGATACGGCGATCTATGAACAGACCTTTACCTTTGTGGATGGGGTACTGCAGACAGATATATCAGCCGATATGATACCATGCAGCATTTCTTCCACATCAGAAAGAAATAATTTTCAGCCTGCCATAGCAAAAGGCGACAGAAAACAGACGATTATTGATCATATGAATGAGTATTCGGAAAAGTACAGTAAAATCGGATTTGACGCAAATGGCAGGGTAATCATCAGGGAAGAGTAGGGGGATAATATAATTTTATGTGGCAAGTAAATAATAATGATAAGAGGAATCAGCACATGAATGCAAGTTTTTGGAATTATCCGTCAAAACAGAAAAGCTGGCCGATAGACGAAGAAATGGAAAGTCTCGGGGAAGTCATTCATCCACTCGATAATATCGGTGGATTTGATGTACGCCCGGGATTTTATCAGATGAATGGTGCATATCAGACAGAGGAAGGTGTAAGCTTTACGGTAAGCTCCCATGGAGCTACGAGCTGTGTCCTGCTGTTATTCCGGCCGGCGGCACAGGAACCGTATGCAAGAATCCGCATTCCGGAAAGTTATAAAATTGGAAATACGTATTCTATCCTTGTTTTTGGCTTAAAAGCAGAGGATTTTGAGTATGCCTATCAGATGGACGGTCCTGCCGATCAGGCGAGAGGGTTACTGTTTAACAGAAAACATACGCTTCTTGATCCATATGCGAAAGCTGTTACCGGTCAGAGAAACTGGGGAGAAAAACCGGAAGGCGGAAAGGATTTTGTCTATAAAGCCCGTGTGGTGCAAAGTGATTTTGACTGGGGGCGGTATCGGAATCTGAATTACAAATTTGAAGATCTGGTGATCTATGAGATGCATGTCAGGGGATTTACCAAAGATGCGTCCTCCGGTGTAAAAGGTGGGGGAACATTTGAAGGTTTGCGACAGAAAATTCCGTATCTGAAAGATCTGGGAATCAATGCGGTAGAACTCATGCCGATTTTTGAATTTGATGAAATGGAAAGTGCCCGTGTGGTGGATGGCGTGCAGTTGTACAATTACTGGGGCTATAATACGGTTTCCTTTTTTGCCCCGAATACAAGTTATGCATTTCATCAGGAGCATAATCATGAGGGTGATGAATTAAAGCGTCTGATCCGCGAACTGAAAGAAAATGGAATTGAAGTCATTCTTGATGTGGTATTCAACCATACGGCAGAGGGAAATGAAAACGGTCCATGTTTTTGCTTTAAGGGGATTGATAACAATATTTATTATATGCTTACACCGGATGGATATTATTACAATTTCAGCGGCTGTGGCAATGTCTTAAACTGCAACCATCCGGTGGTACGGAGGTTTATTACGGACTGTCTGCGGCACTGGGCAGTAGAGTACCGGGTGGATGGATTCCGGTTTGATCTGGCATCGATTCTGGGAAGAGATCAGAATGGTGCACCGATGGAGAATCCGCCGATTCTGGAAGCCCTTGCATTTGACTCTATTCTGGGGGATATGAAGTTGATCGCAGAAGCCTGGGATGCGGGTGGCTTGTATCAGGTTGGAAGTTTCCCGTCCTGGAACCGCTGGGCCGAATGGAACGGAAGATACCGTGATGATATGAGAAGCTTTTTAAAGGGCGACAGTGGCGTAGCAGGGCGTGCAATTACACGTATCACCGGATCCTCCGACATGTATGATCCGGCAAGCCGCGGATATAGTGCATCCGTCAATTTTCTGACCTGTCATGATGGGTTCACGTTGTATGATCTGTATTCATATAATGAAAAGCATAATGAGAAAAACGGATGGAACAATACGGACGGGGATAACAACGGCCTGAGCTGGAACTGTGGGGCAGAGGGTGAGACGGATGATCCGGCGGTTATGGGCCTGCGGCGCAGGCTTGTAAAAAATGCATTTGCCGCGTTGTTATGCAGCCGTGGACCGGCTATGTTTTTTGCAGGGGATGAATTTTGTAATACGCAGTATGGAAATAACAACGCATACTGCCAGGATAATATTATTTCCTGGCTGGACTGGAACAGACTGGAAGAATTTCAGGAGATTCATGATTTTGCCCGTTTTATGATCCATTTCCGTGCAAAGCATCCGATTCTGCGAAGGGATACAAAGCCGGCAGTCTGCGGGTTACCTTCCGTAAGTATCCATAATGGAGAGCCGAACCGGAATTATACGGACTATAATACACATTTAATTGGAATCATGTATGCGGGAAGAAATGCCGATGATACGGATGATGATATGATCTTTTACGGAATGAATGCGTATTGGGAGCCTTTGGAGATGCGCCTGCCTTCGTTGCCGGAGTCTTATCATTGGAAACTTGTAGTAAATACTTTCTGTGAATACCAGGATGGGGCAGATTTTGAAGCCCAGACACAGGGAGATCAGACACGTGTGCGTGTTCCGGAACGTTCTACGGTAATTTTACTGGCAGAACATGATTTATAAAAAAGAGTTGAGCACCGCTCTGGAAACAGGGCGTGCTCAACTCTTTTTTTCGGTGGTATCGGGTCTGGTTGTAATTTCACTGGTTCCGATGAGGTAATCTGCAGAAACATTCAGAATCTGCACGATGGCTGCAAGATCCGCAACGGTCGGAGAACGACGGCCGGTACGGTATCCGCTGATCGTGGACGGCGAAACAAACATTGCATTTGCCAGCTGGATATTGGAAATATTTTGTTTATACATAATCAGACTCAGACGGTCACCAAAATCTTTGTATTTATTTTTATCATTCGTTTTCATACAAATGATTTTATAGAAAGTTGATATAAAAAACAGAGAAAACGCGTATCGCGTTTTAATTCTTAAATAAATGGAAAAAGATTTCCAAAAAGATAAGAAATTAAATCCATCCGCCGTCTAAGGTGAGAATCTGTCCATTCAGGTAACTGCTTGCTGTGGCAAGAGAATATGCCAGTGAAGCAACTTCTTCCGGGGATCCCATACGGCCGGCAGGAATTTCTTCGATGAGTGCAGAGCGTTCTTCCTCGGAGAAACAACGGTTCATATCCGTATCGATTACCCCACAGGCGATGGCATTTACCTGGATATTGCTAGGGGCAAGTTCTTTGCCCAAAGCGCGTGTAAGGGAATTGATCCCGCCTTTGCATGCAGAATAGGCAACTTCGCAGGAAGCTCCGACATTTCCCCATACAGAAGAAATATTGATGATATGTCCGGATTTGGCATGAACCATGGAGGGGATGACCTGTCTGCAGGTGGAAAAGACGGATGTGAGGTTTGTCGCAACTATCCGGTTCCAGTCGGTAATATCCATGTCGGTGAGCAGACCGATATAAGAGATGCCGGCATTGTTGATTAACACATCAATCTGGCCGAAGGTATCCAGTGTTTTTTGCACCATGTCACAGATAAAAGTATAGTCTCCTACATCACCACGGAAGCAAAGCACCTGTATGGAGTAGGTTGTTTCAAGTTTTGTGGCAAGTGCCTGCAGCGTTTCATAAGAGTTATGGCAGCAAAGAGCCAGATGATAGCCTTCAGCGGCAAATCGACATGCCAGGGCTGCACCGATTCCACGGGATGCACCTGTAATCAAAGCAGTATGTTTCATTGTTCTTCTCCGTTCTTTTTTTGTATTGTACCATAAATTAAAAAAATTCACTAGACAAACACCGGAGAATGTGTTACTATAATTGGGCAGTTGAAACGGCGCGTGGCTCAGCTTGGTAGAGCGCTGCGTTCGGGACGCAGAGGTCGCAGGTTCAAATCCTGTCGCGCCGACGATACAAGGATTCCGGTACATGGGTGAGAGAATCCTTGGCAGGGGCAACCTCAGAGGCTTTTAGAGAGCTTCTGGGGTTCTTTTTTTGCCTTCAAAAGTTTTAGAAAGGCTCTATGTCAAAAAAACTGTCGCACGAATTTTCGCGCGACAGTTTTTTTATTCTACCGTTACAGATTTTGCCAGGTTACGTGGCTGATCCGGATTTAAGCCTTTTCCAACGGATGTGTAATATGCAATCAGCTGGAAAATTACAACAGATTCAAAAATCGTAAATTCGTCGGATACATCCGGAAGATTGATGTGTACATCACAGATAGAAGGATCTGTGATTTCTTTGTCTTTGGACAAAAGAATGACATAAGCACCACGGGCTTTTACTTCTCGGATATTGGAAATAACTTTACTGTATACATGTTTCTGGGTAGCAGCGGCAATGACAGGAACCCCTTCACTGACCAGGGCAATGGTTCCGTGTTTTAATTCACCGGCAGCATAGGCTTCGGCATGAATATAAGAAATTTCCTTTAATTTCAAAGCACCTTCCATACAAAGGGTATAATCGAGTCCACGACCGATAAAGAACGCGTTGTTGGCATTGATCATGCGTTTGGTCAGCTGTTCAATATCAGGAGCCTGTGCTAGAACTTCCTCGATGTAATTTGGAATTTCCTGCAGTGTTCCAACAAATGTACGTGCCTCTTCGACAGAAATCTTTTGCTGTGTCATGGCAAGTTTGCATGCAAGCAGGTAAAAAGAAGCAACCTGAACGGTGTATGCTTTTGTACTTGCAACAGCGATTTCCGGACCGGCATGTGTATATAATACATAGCTGCTTTCACGTGCAATGCTGGAGCCTTTTACATTTACAATAGACAGTGTTTTCTTTGTATATTTATTTGCAAGGCGAAGAGCTTCCAAAGTATCAATGGTTTCTCCGGACTGGGATACAACGATCACCATGGATTTTTCATTGATTACCGGTTCTTCATAACGGAACTCCGATGCGATTGCCACGGTAACCGGAATATGCAGGCGGTTCTGGATCATGGTTTTTCCTACCATTCCCGCGTACATTGCAGTACCACAGGCAACGATCGTAATGTCGCTTACATTTTCAAAGAAGGAATCCGCAATGGCATCTTCCGAAAAATCCGGAAGCATATCTTTGATACGTGGGGTAATGGTTCTTGTGATGGCAGCCGGCTGTTCATGAATTTCTTTGATCATGAAATGCGGATAACCATCTTTCTGGGCTGCGGTAACATCCCAGTTTACTTCCATATATTCCGGTTCTACGGAATGACCGTCTAAATCCTCTAACGTAATGCCGTCCGCAGTCATAGTTAAAATATGATATTCCGGCACGATGAAATAACGCTTGTTGTATGCGATAAAAGCAGTCAGGTCAGATGCAATAAAAGCACCGTCATCACAGTATGTTGCAACCATAGGGCTGACATTTCTTACCGCATAAATTTCACCCGGATGATCCTTGAACAGAACGCAGAAGGCAAAGGAACCTTCAATTTCGGCTACTGCTTTGCGCAGAGCTTCTTTTGGATCTCCTTCGTAGAGTTTATTGATCAATGCGGCGGCAACTTCGGTATCCGTCTCGGAAATCAGTTCATCCGTCAGATCGTATTTGGTGGCGAGATCATGATAGTTCTCGATGATACCATTGTGGATCAATGCAACCTGTCCGACCTTATGAGGGTGTGCATTGGCATTGGTAACGCCACCATGGGTTGCCCAGCGGGTGTGGCCGATTCCACACGTAGAATTGTTATCATCATCGCAGATGGCACGAAGATCTTTTACTTTTCCGACAGTTTTCCGAAGTGAAATTTTTCCGGTATCTTTAAAGTACGCAATTCCCGCACTGTCATATCCACGGTACTCAAGGCTTGCAAGTCCTGTCAATAAGACATCCTGGGCTTTTAATTTACCTGTAAATCCAATAATTCCACACATAATTGAAATCTCCTTTTTCTCATATAATTTTATGATCCCGATATTGTTTTCGTTCATCAGAATATTTTTCATTGTGCATTATGTGGTAACACGTAAGTGTTATCACCTATGCCAATTGCTTCGCGTAAGCAAATTCTCATGCAATTGGCTCCATCGGGGTACGAATCCTTTGTTCGGATGTTACCATCCTGTTTGTGATTCATATGCGCAGCCCCATTCCTGCGTTCAGGCATCCGCCGAATCTTCGATCACCTGAATCCTCGTTAACCCTTGTGGTACAGCGAAAGCTGTATCACAGGGTACATGGCGCTAAAGTTTTTAACTTTTCGAAATCTGTTTCTCCTTTCTATAACAGACATCCCCATCTTAACATAAACACCGGGGTTCTCACAACCGAAAATATCCACAGAGATTTACAGTAATTGCATAAATTTTTCACGTTACTTACAATCTTAAAAAAATTTATACATCTTTGCCTCTGGTATGATATGATTAATTCCAAATGAAAAACATACAGGGAGGAATCTATGGACGAACAGACAAAACAAAAACGAAAAGATATCGTGGGGTGGGTGATTTACATAGCAGTTCTTCTTGCCATTATTATCACATTCCGTTGTTTTTTGATGATCGGGCGGGTGCCATCTGAGAGTATGGAACCGACACTGATGGTTCATGACTGGCTCATCGGAGACCGTCATGCATATGAGGAAGAAAAACCACAACGCGGCGATATTGTCATGTTTTATCAGAAAGATGAAAATGAAACCATGGTCAAACGTGTGATCGGACTTCCGGGGGAGACGGTTTCTTTTGTCGGAGGAAAAGTATACATCAATGGGGAACCGCTGGATGAATCGGCTTATCTGGATGACACTGTCGAAACGGATTGTGGAGAAGAAGATAAAACCTTTACCGTTCCGGAGGGCTCTTATTTCATGTTGGGGGATAACCGGGAAATTTCCCTGGATGCGCGATATTGGAAACATACCTACATTACAACGGATGACATGAAGTCGAAGGAAATCCTTATCATCCCGTTTCACAGGCTTCCGTGGTTTTAACCCTTTTGTGTCTTGACACCTGACGGGCATGTGAGTATACTCTATGTAATATGTTGAATGTAACAAGAAATGTCTGTATAGAAGGGTATTTCGTGAAAAGGAGTATTTTATGTTAACGACAAGAGAACTGCAGGACGAGATCATCCACCTGAAGAAAGAAAAGGATATCTGTATTCTGGCACATGCATATCAGAGTCATGATATCTGGGAGGTGGCTGATTATGTAGGGGATTCCTATGGGCTGAGCGTGCAGGCTGCCAAGGCAGCGCAGAGCACTGTGCTGATGTGCGGAGTCCGTTTTATGGCAGAGACGGTCAAGATTCTGTCCCCACAGAAAAGGGTATTGTTATCCAACAGCAATGCGGGATGTCCGATGGCAGAGCAGATGGATGTGGAACTGATTTCCGGGGTGAAAAAGATGTATCCGGATTATACCGTGGTAGCGTATATTAATACGACTTCCGAGTTAAAAACGATTTGTGATGTCTGTGTAACTTCCTCATCGGCAGTTCAGATTGTAAAGAATATAGAGAATAAAAATATTTTGTTTATCCCGGACTGCAATCTGGGAAAATGGGTGGCTGATCAGGTGCCGGAGAAAAATATCAAACTGCTGCAGGGGGGATGTCCAACGCATGTCCGCATGTCGAAACGGGATGTGGAAAAAGCACGAAAGGCACATCCGGACGCACTTCTTCTGGTACATCCGGAATGTCTGCCGGAGGTTTCCGGGCTGGCGGATTATCGGGGAAGTACAACCGGAATCATGGATTATGCAAAGAAAAGTGATGCAAAGGAATTCATTATCGGAACCGAGAACAGTATCGTGCAGCATCTGCAGTTTGCATGTCCGGACAAGCAGTTTTATCCATTATCAAGAGACTGTGTCTGCCACAATATGAAACTGACCACACTCGGAGATGTATACCAGTGTGTAAAGGGCACCGGCGGAGAGGAAATCAAGCTGGACGAAGAAGTGCGTATAAAAGCAAAACGCTGTATTGATACCATGCTGGAACTTGGCAATTAAAGCAGGTCAGCCTGCAAAGATGCGCGCCCTGCGGAGTCAAAGATGATGCTGTGTCTCCGCAAGGGCGCGAAAGTGTGCGGTAAACGCACACTTTATTTTTTTACCGATTTTACAAGGAAATCCAATGTAACCGTTGTGGTGGTATCACCGGCAAGGAGCGTGTACGTTTCTCCGCTGGTGAGCTTTGGACAACTGATTACAACGGAATTATAGGATTTGGCAGGGGTATAGGAAAGCAGCATCCGGGGTATCAGATTGTGGTAGTGTCTGTTCTGAAAACAATTTATGAAGAAAGAAAAGGAAAACTTAAGAGAATCTAAATTGACTTGCAACATAAACTTATATAAAATAAAAAGCGCGGAGATGTTCGCAGAGTTCATTTCAAACGAAGAGGAGGAATTTTATATGATATGTCCGAAGTGCGGCAGTGAAATGCCGGATGACAGTACATTCTGCACCAGATGCGGAGCCAGCTTACATACAGGAACACAGGAAAATCAGAATTCGCAGGGGACGCCATACGGCTACGGAAATCCACAGGGAAACAACGGAGCGTATTATGGCAATCCACAGATGAACAATGGTATGCCGTACGGGCAGCCTTATGTAGATCCTAAGGATCATTCCACAGAATTTGACGGAAAAGATATTGCGGAGCACAAACTGTTTGCAATGCTTCCATATCTTCTGGGAATTTTGGGAACTATCGTGGCACTTCTTGTGGCGAAGGATTCTCCTTATGTCGGATTTCATGTGCGTGAGGGAATCAGGATACTTGTGTCTGAAGTTCTGCTGGGACTGATTACCGTAGTGTTCTGCTGGACCGTTGTCGTTCCGATTGCAGCAGCCGTATGTTTTATCATTTTACTGGTTGTCCGTATCATCAGTTTTGTTAACGTCTGCAATGGAAAGGCAAAGGAAGCTGCTATAGTCAGCAATTTCGGATTTTTGAAATAACTTATAAAGATCCAATGAAAAAGAGAAGAAGATTCTGCATGCTATGTAAGAATCTTCTTCTCTTTTTTGTGGAAACATGGGATGTTTAATTGAGAAGAATGGAAAAAGTCAGGGAATTTCCATCTTCACTTTTGGCAGAAATTTTCCCTTTGTGTGCGGTTACAATGGCGTAGACTACGGTAACATCTTTATACATAGAAGATAAGACGGGAACCTTAAATAAACTTAAAACATTCGTAAGTTTTGTCGTTTTACAGGACAACATACTTTTTACATTGAATTTACATTAGTCTGGTTATGCATTTTACACAGACCCGATAAGATAACAACTGTAATGAGGAACAACATGAAAGAAAGAGGAGAAAATCATGAAAAACAAACTTGTAAAAATGATGGCTTTACTGACAGCAACAACAATGGTCGCTGCAGGTGTGATGGGATGTGGTTCTGACAGCAGTGATGCAAACGCTGATGCAAATACAGATACAACGGCATCTGATACAACTGCAAATACAGATACAACAGATGGAGCGGATCTGAGTGGAACCGTTACACTGGCAGGAAGTACTTCCATGGAGAAGCTTGCAAATGCCATGAATGAAGCATTCATGGAGAAATATCCGAATGTTTCCGCAACCGCAGAGTTTACCGGATCCAGTGCAGGAATTGAATCTCTGGAGGCAGGAAGCGTTGATATCGGAGATGCTTCCCGTGCCCTTTCTGACGATGAGAAAAGCCAGGGTATCGTAGAGAACATTGTGGCAATTGATGGTATCGCAGTTATTACAGATACAGCAAACACAATCACAGATATTAAGTCTGAAGATCTTGCAAAAGTATATACCGGAGAGATTACAAACTGGAAAGATCTCGGCGGACCGGATGAGCAGATCGTAGTCATCGGCCGTGAGGCGGGATCTGGTACAAGAGATGCGTTTGAGGAATTGATGGATGTAAAGGATTCCTGCAAATATGCACAGGAACTTGATTCTACAGGTGCTGTTTTGGCAAAGGTTGCAGCAACTCCGGGAGCAGTTGGATATGTATCCCTGGATGTGCTGGATGACACCGTAAATGGATTAAAGATCAACTCTGTAGAGCCGACAGAAGACAATATTCTTGCAGGAGACTATGTATTACAGAGACCGTTCGTAATGGCTACCAAGGGTGAGATTTCTGAGCAGAGTAAGCAGGTACAGGCATATTTCGACTTTATCAACTCTGCAGACGGACAGAATGTTATCAAGTCTGTAGGGCTGATCATCCCAAACAAGTAATATAGCAAGAAACACGTAAACAGGCAAACGAGGATAAAGATATGACAGGCGGCAAAGCAACAAAGCACATCGTGGAAACGATTGCAAAAGTAATATTTCTGGTATGCGCAGCCGTTGCCATTGTAGCAGTTCTTTCCATAACGGTTTATATGTTTGCAAAGGGCACCCCGGCACTGGCAAAGGTCGGGGTGATTGACCTGTTATTTGGAACTGTATGGCAGCCGACAGCAGCAACACCATCTTATGGCATTTTATACATTATTCTGACTTCAATTATAGGTACTGCAGTTGCAATTTTGATCGGTGTACCGATTGGAATTCTGACAGCGGTATTTATCACAGAGGTTTCCAATAAAAAGCTGGCAGCGATTGTACAGCCGGCGGTAGAGCTGCTGGCAGCAATTCCGTCTGTAATCTACGGATTGTTGGGGCTTATGGTTTTAAATCCATTGATGTACCGTTTGGAAAAGCGGGTATTTGCAGGCAGCACCACCCATCAGTTTACCGGTGGTTCCAATCTGCTTTCTGCGATTATTGTGCTGGCAATTATGATTCTGCCAACCGTGATAAACATCAGTGTTTCTTCGATCCGTGCAGTACCCGGACATTTAAAGTCGGCTTCTCTTGCACTTGGGGCAACACATATCCAGACGATATTTAAAGTGATGATCCCGGCAGCAAGATCTGGTATTATGACAGGTGTAGTGCTTGGAATCGGACGTGCGCTCGGAGAGGCTATGGCGATCAATATGGTTGCCGGAGGTTCCGTAAATCTGCCGTTTCCATTCAATTCGGTACGTTTCCTGACGACACAGATCGTCAGCGAGATGAGTTATGCCGAAGGACTTCACCGGGAGGTACTCTTTACGGTAGGTCTGGTATTGTTTATCTTTATTATGATTATCAATCTGGTCCTTGCACAGGTGGAAAAGAAAGGAGCCGTTGAACAATGACAGAAAAGAATACCAGTATTCGTACCAAAACAAGGCATCCGGCGGATTTCCTTACTTATATTGCCATCTATGTATGTGCAATTATTTCCGTTGCACTGCTTCTTGGGATCATTATCTATGTATTTGCCAAAGGTATCCGGAGTGTAAATTGGGAGTTTCTTACCAGTGTGACATCTGTATTAAAGGGAACGACCGGTATTGCAGGAAATATTGTAAATACGCTTTATATTATCATTGTAACGATGCTGATTGCTACTCCCATCGGTGTTGGGGCTGCCGTTTATTTAAATGAGTATGCAAAACCGGGAAAATTAGTCAGTCTGATTGAATTTGCCACAGAGACACTTGCGGGGATTCCGTCCATTATCTTTGGTTTGTTTGGTATGATGTTTTTTGGACAGACTCTGCATTTGAAGTATTCTATCCTCACAGGTTCGTTTACCCTGACTCTGATGGTACTTCCTCTGATCACCCGGAATACACAGGAAGCGTTAAAAACGGTTCCGGACAGTTACCGAAGCGGAGCGATCGGTTTAGGCGCCGGAAAATGGCATATGATACGCACCATTTTATTACCATCCGCAATGCCGGGAATCATTACCGGAGTTATTCTTGCCATCGGACGAATTGTCGGTGAGTCAGCAGCACTGTTGTTTACAGCGGGAAGCTCGGGCCTCCTCCCGAAGAGCTTTGCCGATCTGTTTGCAAAGGCGAAAATGCCGGCCGGAACTCTTACCATTCAGCTTTACCTGAGCGCGACCAAGGGGGAATTCGGAGTGGCATTCGGTATTGCTGTGGTTCTGCTGATGATTGTTCTTGGCATTAACCTGCTTACCAAAGCGCTGGCAAAGAAGTTTGACGTCAATCGCAGATAACGATCATCTTTTCAAAGAGTTTTTAAAAAAGCAGGCGAATGTTTTCGGCTGCTTTTTTGTTTATATAAAAAACGGGGCAAAATATGCATATAATAGATGAAAAAACGGGGCAAAATATAAAAAATAAGTTGTAAAAACGGGGCAAATGATGCACAATGTTATTGGAGGCGTGAATTTATGTATAGAAAAGATGCTATTGTTGTTGGAGAATGGATAAGAAATTCAAATAAAGCACTATTAGTAACAGGGGCAAGGCAGACAGGAAAAACCTGGCTTATAAGGGATGAGATAGAAAAGAGCGGATATACAAAGTTTGAATTGAATTTTATTGATCAGCCGGATATGGTTTCTTATCTGAATGCGGAAATGAGTGCGGAAGAATTTTTAATTAAATTAAAAATGATCATGCCAGAAGACTGCAAAGTACATGAAACGGTCGTCTTTTTTGACGAAATTCAAAAATGTCCGGAAATAGTAACAAAAATAAAATTTCTTGTCGATGAGGGAAGCTTTAAATATGTAATGAGCGGATCGTTATTGGGAGTGGAACTCAAAGGAATCGCTTCGGCTCCGGTTGGGTATCTGACCGTTTTAAGGATGTATCCTATGGATTTCGAAGAATTTATGGTCGCGAATAACGTTTCGACAACTACATTGGATATGCTGGAGGATAAATTTAAAACAGTAAGTCCTATAGAAGAATTCATACATCAGAAGCTTCTGGCAATGTTTTTTGTTTATCTTATTGTTGGCGGAATGCCAGATGCAGTAAAAACATATATCGAAACAAAAGATATCCGGGAGGTTGACAGAGTACAACGTGATATCACGACTCTTTATAAAGAGGATTTTTCTCAATATGAGCTTGAGGACAGAAAGCTTAAGCTGAAATCGATATATGATATTATTCCGGCAGAGTTAGACAAGCAGAATAAAAAGTTTGTATTTACGATGCTCAATAAAGAACTAAAATTTGAGCGATATGAAAATAGCTTTTTATGGCTAAAAGATGCAGGCGTAGCTTTGCCGGTTTATAATGTTGATGCACCGGTAATTCCCCTTTTAGCAAGCAAGAGCAGTAATGTGTTTAGACTTTTTTCAAGCGATATTGGCTTACTTACAAGTGCCTATCCGGCAGAAACAAAAATTGAATTAATAAATAAAAACGGGGAAGTGAACAATGGTGCACATTTTGAAAATGCGGTTGCGCAGCAATTGACGGCAAATGGTTTCGAACCGTTTTTCTGTAAAAAAAAGAATATTGGTGAGATGGATTTTGCAATAGAAATGAATGGAAAAGTTGTTCCGATTGAAGTTAAGTCTGGAAAAACATATAAATCGCACAAAGCATTGGATAATTTTATGAAGGTGCCGGATTATCATCTTGAGAAAGCATATGTTTTTTCTGTTGGAAATGTCGAAACAGAAGGGAATATCATATATCTTCCAATCTACATGTGTTATCTGTTGAGAGAGCAGAAGCTGGGACAAATGATTGTAGAGTTAGATACAGAGGGCTTGTAAAAGAACTCTTTTGATTGGATTTAAAGGAATAAATGATGTCAAAGCAAGCACTACTAATAATTATTATAATGGTCCGTTTATTATTTGCGGGTTGCAAAGCCAATGTAAATTATGAACAAAAATTTTATAACTATAAAGGGAAAAAGGTACGAGGGAGAGATTTTTATTGAAAAAGATGCAGACAGTACCTGGAATCTTTTACTGCAAATCGCTACAGATGATGGTCTGGGTTCCGTGATCTATACATCGGATGATGAGTGGAAAACCTGGAACCGTAAAGAAAAATAATGAGAATAATTCGAAAGGTTATCCGCATTTTATCGGTTGAGAACACAAACGGATTATAGTAAAATGAAAGAAACATAGCAGGATGTAAAGGGGGATAAAGCATGGCAAGAACCGTAGCGATCGGGAAACAGGATTTTGCATCGATTATGGAGAACCACTATTTTTTCGTGGACAAAACAGCGTTTATCCGGGAATGGTGGGAGTCCGGAGATGATGTGACATTAATCACAAGACCTCGCCGCTTTGGAAAAACTTTAAATATGAGCATGGTAAACTGTTTTTTTTCGAACCGCTATGCGAACCGGGGAGATCTGTTTGAAAACTTATCGATCTGGAAATATGAAACCTATCGAAAGTTACAGGGGACATATCCGGTTATTTTTTTGAGCTTTGCGTCTATTAAAGCAGACAATATTGAGGAAACAAAACGCCAGATAAAGGCGCAGATTGCAGCGGTATATGAACAAAACCGTTATCTGGTGAAAGGTGGAGTTTTAAGCAAAAACGAGTTGACACAGTATGAAAAAATGACGATGGATATGGATGATGCAGAATGCTCCATTTCCATAAATCTGCTTTGCAGCTATCTGGAGCGGTACTATGGAAAAAAAGTAATTGTTCTTCTTGATGAATACGATACGCCGATGCAGGAAGCGTACATTCATGGATACTGGGATCGTTTTACGGGATTTATCAGAAGTTTCCTGAATGCGACATTTAAGACAAATGCCTGCCTGGAACGTGGAATTATGACCGGAATCACAAGAGTTTCCAAGGAATCTATTTTTTCAGATCTTAATAATTTAAATGTGGTGACAACAACTTCGGATGATTATCGGTTAAGTTTTGGTTTTACGGAGGAGGAAGTCTTTGCGTCTTTGGCAGAGTATGGTCTGGAAGAAACAAAAGATGAAGTGAAAAAATGGTATGATGGATTTGCATTCGGAGGAAGCAAAGATATATATAATCCATGGTCCATCACGAATTATCTGGATAAAAAAAGATTTCAGGCATATTGGGCGGCGACAAGTGGAAATACACTGGTGAACCGGTTGATTCGGACGGCATCTGCTGATATCAAAGAGAAAATGGAAGATCTCTTAAATCATAAGGAAATCGTTGTTTCTTTCGATGAGCAAATCGTTTTTGATCAGCTTGATTATTCGCCATCAGCAATCTGGAGTCTTTTGGTTGCAAGTGGATATCTGAAGGTGGAGAAGGTAGAATATCGGGGAATGCTTCAAAAAACATGGTATCATCTGACCATTACCAATCTGGAAACATTTGGCATGTTTTCTGATATGTTTGCAGGGTGGTTTGATAACTATAATGCCAATTATAATGCGTTTATAGAGGCATTCTTACATGGAAATCTAAAAGAGATGAATGCATATATGAATGATGTGGCACTTGCAACTTTTAGCAGTTTTGACACAGGCAGTCATCCTTCGGAAGCGGCGCAGCCGGAGCGTTTTTATCATGGTTTTGTACTGGGCCTGCTGGTAGAACTTCGGGATCGTTATCAGCTTAAATCAAACCGTGAAAGTGGTTATGGACGATATGATGTTATGCTGATACCGAATCAAAAGACGGATATTGCAATGATCCTTGAATTTAAGGTACATGATTCCAGCGAAGAAAAAACACTTGAGGATACTGTAGAAGCAGCATTACGTCAGATTGAAGAAAAAAAGTACGATGCAGAGCTGTTCGCATTGGGAATAGAAGAAAAACAAATTCGTCATTATGGGTTTGCATTTGAAGGGAAAAAAGTGCGCATAGGGAGCGAAGGGAAATGAAATAGTTGCATTTTATATAAATCTTTCTTATAATATACACAGTTTGTATATCTGAGAGGGAGTGAAATTATGAAACTGGAAAGTTCCAGTATAAAAAAAGCGGATATTCAGATGTCGGAAGCGTTTGTCACAAGCGTTTTTCTGGCATTGTCCGGAGGTTTTCAGGATGCATACACTTATTTTACGAGGCAGGAAGTATTCTCAAATGCACAGACTGGAAACATCGTACTGATGAGCACGCACCTGATGATGGGAGAATGGCTTGACGTGCTGCGCTATCTGTTTCCACTTCTGGCATTTGCCGGAGGCGTGTTTTTTGCGGAGCGGATTCATATGCTGTTTAAGTATGCAAAGCGCCTGCACTGGCGGCAGGGTGTGCTTTTAATGGAGATCGTGATTTTGTTTGCGGTCGGATTCATGCCAAAGCACTTGGATCTTCTGGCAACCGTACTCGTCTCCTTTGCCTGTGCAATGCAGGTACAGACGTTCCGGAAAGTAAGCGGATATTCTTATGCAAGCACAATGTGCATCGGAAATCTCCGTAGCGGAACAGAAGCATTTACCGGTTATCTGCAGACCCATGACACAGAAAAATTAAAAAAGGCACTGTATTATTTTGGCATTATTTTATTTTTCGGACTAGGGGCTGGTATTGGAGGAAATCTCTCTATCCGGTTTGGATATCATATGATCTGGGTATCGAGCGGACTGCTTCTGATCAGTTTTCTGCTCATGTTTGTGGAAAAGATGGACCGGTAAATTCATCGGGAAGATACCGTCGTGGTCTCTATGCCGATAAAATTCATGTAAAAGATACCGTTGTGGTACCTATATACCGAAAATTTAATATTTAGATACCGGAAAGTCTCTATAGATCAAAAATTGCTTCTTCAGGTACCACTTTTATGAAAAAAGCGGTATCCGGAGAAGCAATTTTTACTATATAGGTGACATGTCCAGATTCCTAGCATTAAAATTTCGGGAAAACGTCACCTTAGGCTTTGATTTTTCATCTATAGATACCGGGCCTTATCATTAATTGATTTAACGGTATGTCTTTCAATTATATTTTCTCCAACCAACAGGAAGAAATGTCCCCCTTCTTACGTCACTTAGAGAACTCTTATATTTAAAACATCAACCTGCAAATTCAGCGTGTCAAGAAAACTTACATCCATTACATTGATTTTGCAAAAATTTTACATTCCCAGTCCAGTGCATTTTACAATCTCTCTTTATAATATTCATAAATCCTAAGAAATGGATAATTGCAGTGAGAGAAAACCATTGCAGATGAGGAGAGAAACATGGAAAAACGAACAAAAATTACTGTCCGTGATTTGAACCTGTATTACGGTGAAAACCATGCACTCAAGGATGTAAACATGAATATTCGTGAGAATTGCGTGACCGCTTTTATCGGACCGTCCGGATGTGGAAAATCAACATTCTTAAAAACCATCAACCGGATGAATGATCTGGTAGATGGCGTGAGAATCACAGGAGAAGTGAAACTGGACGATGAGGATATCTATGCAGAGGGTGTAGATACAACCGTTCTTCGGAAAAGAATTGGCATGGTGTTTCAGCAGCCGAACCCGTTTCCGATGAGTATTTATGATAACATTGCATACGGTCCGCGTGTACATGGAATCAAAGACAAGTTAAAACTGGATGCCATCGTAGAGGAGAGTCTGCGGGGAGCAGCAATTTTTGACGAAGTCAAGGATCGCCTGAAGAAGTCCGCCCTTGGGCTTTCCGGTGGACAGCAGCAGCGTATCTGTATTGCGCGTGCACTTGCGGTACAGCCGGAGGTACTTTTGATGGATGAGCCGACTTCTGCACTGGATCCGATTTCTACATCCAAGATTGAGGAATTGATGGAAGATCTGAAAAAGAAATACACGGTAGTTGTGGTTACTCATAATATGCAGCAGGCAGTGCGTGTATCGGATGATACGGCATTTTTCCTGGTGGGAGAGATGGTAGAATTTGGAGATACGAAAACGATTTTCTCTTATCCGAAAGATAAACGGACAGAAGATTATATTACAGGGAGGTTTGGTTAATGCGCTCAAAATTCGACGAGCAGCTTAGGCTGCTTAATCAGGAAATGATGTATATGGGAACCATGATCGAGGATTCTATTCAGAAAGCGATCGATGCATTGATTGATCAGAATGCGGAACTTGCAAAAAAGATTATGAATTCCGACAATGATGTGGACCATGAACAGAAGAAGATTGAAAATATCTGCTTTAATCTGCTGATGCAGCAGCAGCCAGTGGCAAAGGATCTGCGTGTGATTTCCGCAGCTATGAAGATGGTGACAGATATGGAGCGAATCGGAGACCATGCAGCGGATATTTCGGAGATTACAAGCATGCTTGCAAGTGAGCCGTATGTACTGAATCTCGATGATATCAAAAAGATGGCGAGTGAGACGGTGATCATGTTGATCCGTAGTATTGAAGCTTATGTTGAAAAAGACATGAAAAAGGCGCAGGAAGTCATCCGACATGATGATATCGTAGATGATCTGTTTGATAAAAACAAGGCAGATATCATTGAACTGATCCGGCATGATCCGGAAAAAGGCGAACAGGCGACGGATATGTTGATGGTTGCAAAGTATTTTGAACGAATCGGTGATCACGCAACAAATATTGCAGAATGGGTTATTTTTGCATTAGATGATAAAAAAATCGAGCAGGAATCCTGATCACGGAGAGATTTTACATAAATTTTACATAAACGATACTTTGGATTTTACGTGTCGTATGCTATGATAAAAATAAATAGGATACATGTGATGGGCGGTCTTGTGCAGGCATGGCCGTCCTGCTTGATGTTGCAGAGGTATATATAAAGATAGACAGAGGGAAAAAGTTATGGCATTGATTTATATCGTGGAAGATGATGAGAATATCAGGGAGATTGAGACAATTGCATTGAAAAACAGCAATTACATGGTCTGCGCATTTGAAAAGGCAACTACATTTTATAAAAAACTGGAGGATATTATGCCGGATCTGGTGCTTTTGGATGTTATGCTTCCGGATGAGAGTGGGTATGATATCGTGCGTAAACTGCGGAAAAATCCTGCTACAAAGAAATTGCCAATTATTATGGTGACAGCAAAGACAGCAGAAATGGATATGATCAAAGGACTGGATGAAGGTGCGGATGATTATATTAAGAAACCATTTTCTATTATGGAGCTGATTACGAGAGTAAAAGCACTTTTGCGGCGGACGGAGACGGAGGATGTCAAGATCCTGCAGGTTGAAAATATTACACTGGATCACGAACGCCATATGGTTTTTGTAGACGACAAACCGGTAGAGCTGACGTTTAAGGAGTATGAACTGCTTCGTCTGCTGATGACCAATCCGAGTGTTGTATTGTCCAGAGAGGTGATTATGCGTCATGTGTGGGGAACGGAATTTGAAGGGGAATCCCGTACCGTTGATATGCATATCAAGACACTGCGGCAGAAGCTTGGAGAAGCGGGAAGCAAAATCCGTACCGTTCGAAATGTGGGATATGTGATAGAGTAAGGAGCTGTTATGAAGAAACGAATCAATTTACGGCTGATTCTGATTGCAGGTATTGCAGTGATTGTAACCATGGTCTGTATGACCGGTATTTATTATAAACTGTTTCAGGGACAGGTGCGCAAGGATCTGCAGATCAATGCAAGACTGCTTTCCGGCACGGGATTGTTTGATGATCCGGACAATACAAATGTTTCACTTTCCGAATATTATGAAGTCGGGGAAGACCTGCGTGTTACCTGGATTGCAAAGGATGGTACGGTACTTTTTGATAATGATCTGGATATTTCACAGCTTCCAAACCACAAAAACCGCCCGGAAGTAAAGAAGGCATTGTTTCAGGGGGAGGGAGAAAGTGTCCGGCGGTCGGATACCATGCAGATGGACAATTACTATTATGCGCTCCGGTTGGAAAACGGAACGGTTATCCGTGTGGCAACACAGGCACGTAGTGTTTACAGTGTGTTCCTTGCAGCATCTCCATTTGTGATACTGATACTGATACTGATTGTTTCCATTTGTATTGTTCTGGCACATTTTTTAACCAAACAATTGCTGCATCCGATTGAACGGCTTGCTGAAAACATGGAAGATACCATAGAAGAACCTGTATACAAAGAACTTGTGCCATTTGTAAATACGATTCGTAAACAGCATGAAAATATCCTGATGGCAGCAAAAGTACGGCAGGATTTCACGGCAAATGTATCCCATGAGCTGAAGACACCGCTTACTGCAATTTCCGGGTATGCGGAGCTGATCGAAAACCATATGGTAGATCCGGAGCAGGAGACCCGTTTTGCACAGGAAATCCAGCAGAATGCGACGCGGCTTCTTTCTCTTATCAATGATATCATCCGGCTTTCCGAGCTGGACAGCGGTGAAGATAATCTGCTGTGTTTTGAACAGGTAGATCTGGATGAGGTAGCCGGTACCTGTGTGAAAAATCTGCAGATGAATGCACAGAAACGGAATGTAACGCTGTATTATGAAGGCGTGTCCTGTATGTTGCGGGCAGACAGGGGCATGATTTCGGAACTTGTGGAAAATCTGTGTCAGAATGCGATCCGTTATAATAATGAAGGTGGTGAGGTGCACGTGCGTGTGTACTATGAAAAAGGACAGCCGATGCTTTCTGTGGCAGACAATGGTATCGGGATTCCAAAAGACCAGCAGGAACGTATTTTTGAGCGGTTTTACCGTGTTGATAAAAGCAGATCCAAACAGACCGGTGGTACGGGACTGGGACTTGCTATCGTCAAGCATATTGTGGAACTGCATGATGCGGTACTTCATTTGGAAAGTGAGCCGGGAAAAGGAACAACGATCACAGTAGCTTTTTAGCTGCATACAGGGGACTTTGGTTTACAAAGTCCCTTTTTTCGTGTAATATAGGTAAAATAAATAGGAAGAGAAAAGAAAGAGGCGAGATACAATGTATCAGGAAATATCACAGTTACTGATGTATGGAGATTTGGACGAGGATTCAATCCTTGCACAGATGGGAGAAGTATTCGGGAAATATGAGACCGGTGAATATAATAAAACCGGACTTGTCCGCGATATCAATACGCAGGTAAAACGGATTTTAAAAGTGGCAACAGATTATGGATTTGATGACAATCTGTGGCACAATTATCTGACATTTTTCCTTATGATGAGTGAAAATCCTTTCAGCATGACCTGTGAAAAGGTGGGAGCCAGCGATGGAAGTGTCAATGAACTGGTGGAAAATGATTTCCGTATTTTTAAAGATTTGTTTGACTATGATTTCGGACCAATCGAAAAAGATCTGGGAATCAACTGTTTCAGCCAGATTTCCAATTATAAGGCCATCCATAAAAAGGATCTGATGTACAACAAAAATGTCAGCGAAAAAGTCCGCTCTTTAAGCAAAAAACTGGAGGCGGCAAAGGATGAAAAAGAATTCTTTGATGCAGTGACTGGTTTTTATAAAGACTACGGTGTTGGAATGTTTGGTCTCAACAAAGCATTCCGGATTGATGATACACCGCAGGGAAGCTTTACATTTCGTGCAATCAACAATATGGATACCGTTATGCTGGACGATCTGGTCGGATATGAGATTCAGAAAAAGAAGCTGGTAGACAATACGGAAGCGTTTGTACAGGGAAAGAAAGCAAACAATGTATTGCTGTTTGGTGACAGTGGTACCGGTAAATCTACCAGTATCAAGGCGATTGTCAACCAGTATTACAAAGACGGCCTGCGTATGATTGAAATCTACAAGCATCAGTTTAAGTATCTTTCCGAGATCATTGCAGAGATCAAAAACCGAAACTATCGTTTTATCATCTATATGGATGATCTTTCTTTCGAGGAATTTGAGATTGAGTATAAGTTCTTAAAAGCTGTTATCGAGGGCGGTGTGGAAACCAAACCGGAAAATATTCTGATTTATGCAACTTCCAACCGGCGGCATCTGATCAAAGAGAGCTGGAATGACAGAAACGATCAGGATAATTCCAATGATCGTCACCATTCCGATACGGTTGAAGAGAAACTTTCCCTGGTGAACCGTTTTGGTGTGACCATTAACTACTCGAAGCCGACACAGAAAGAATACTTTGATATTGTTTTGCATCTGGCAAGACGTGCAGGGGTTACCTTACCGGATGAGGAACTCCGTGCAGAGGCCAACAAGTGGGAATTGAGCCATGGAGGCATTTCCGGACGTACGGCAGAGCAGTTTGTCAGCTATCTTGCTTCCCAGCCGGATGCATTTAAATAAAAGGAGAAAACATGTTATATCAGATCTGCCATGGAGCAGTCTCTTTTGCCGATGAAGAGATTCTGCATGACATCAATTTTGAAATAAGAAATACGGAAAAAATTGCAGTCGTCGGGCGAAACGGCTGCGGCAAAACCACGCTCTTAAAGCTGATCCACGGGGATGTGGAGCTGGACAAAAGAGACAGTGATGAGGATATTTTTATTGCAAAAGCAGGCAATCCGCAGATCGGTTACTTAAAACAGATTGCGTTTGAAGATCCTTCCGTTACGCTGGAGCAGGAAGTGCGTAAAGTCTTTGCTCCGATGGAGCGCCGGAAAAAAGAACTGGAAGCTGCGGCACAGGCACTTGAGACTGATTATTCCGAAGAGGCCGTGACACGTTATACCGCAATGGAAGAAAAATTCAAGGAAGACGGCGGATACTATTTTGAAAAAGAGTATGATGTAATCATCCGTAAGTTCGGCTTTTCTGAGGAAGAGCGAAAGAAACCGCTGTCCGAGTTTTCCGGTGGACAGCAGACAAAGATTGCCTTTATCAAGCTGCTTTTGAGCAAGCCGGATATTCTGCTTCTGGATGAGCCGACGAACCATCTGGATATCACAACGATCGAGTGGCTGGAGACGTATCTGAAAAATTATCCGAAGGCTGTGGTCGTGGTATCACATGACCGTATGTTTCTGGACAATGTGGTGGACGTGGTGTACGAGATTGAGTACGGCACAGCGACCCGTTATCCGGGCAATTACTCCAATTTCATGGAGCGGAAAAAAGAAAACTACAATAAGATGATGAAAGATTACAATGCGCAGCAGAAAGAAATTGCACGATTGCAGCGTATTGTCGACCGGTTTAAAAATAAACCAACCAAGGTGTCCATGGCGCATTCCAAGGAGAAAGCCATTGAACATATGGTAAAACTCGAAGCTCCGGATCGTTTTGATACCCGGACATTCCATGCAAATTTCCAGCCGGACAAAGAAACCGGAAACGATGTGCTTTTGGTGACAAATCTTGCGATTGGATATGACCATCCGCTTTCTACTGTCAGTTTTGATCTGAAAAAAGGGGAAAAGCTTGGAATCCTCGGTGGAAATGGTCTGGGGAAATCGACACTTTTAAAAACCCTGGTGGGACAGCTTGCCCCGCTGGCCGGAGAGTACAATTTTGGAACAAATGTGCAGATTGGTTATTTTGACCAGCAGATGGCGATGTATTCGAGCCGGAAGACGGTGCTGGATGATTTCTGGGATGAGTTCCCGAATCTGACCGAGACAGAAGCGCGGAATGCGCTTGGCGCCTTTATGTTTACCGGGGAGGATGTATTTAAAAATATTGATATGCTTTCCGGTGGGGAGAAGGTGCGTCTGGCACTGTGTAAGATTTTAAAACGCCGACCGAATGTGTTGGTGCTGGATGAGCCAACCAACCATATGGATATTGTGGGAAAAGAAACGCTTGAGAGTATGTTAAAAGATTTCTCCGGCACGCTGATCTTTGTATCGCATGACCGATATTTTGTGCGCAAGGTAGCAAACCGTCTGCTTGTTTTTGAGGACGGCACGACACATCTGTATCAGTTTGGTTACGAGGAATATCAGGAAAAACTGGATCGTGAAGCGGCAGAATCCGGGGATGATTATCGTAAAAATCCTGCAGCGTTAGGCGGTGCAATCAGCCAGAACGGTGGCACTCAGCAGAGCAAAGGCATACAGGAAACCGGTGGTAAGAAAGCGTATTACAATCCGGGCAAGGAGCGCTCGAAAATTGAAAAAAAAGTGAAGAAGGCCGAGGAAGAGCTGGCAGTCAAAGAGGAGAAGCTGGACGCTTTAAAACAGGAACTGCTGCGGCCGGAATATCAGTCCAGCTATTCCAAGCTGACAGAGATTCAGGGCGAAATCGATGCGCTGGAGGAAGAAATCATGGCGGATATGGAAAACTGGGAGGAACTTTCCCAGCAGCTTGAGGAGCTGGAAAGCTAGAGACATGGTTTCTATAGGCAGAAATATGATGTAAGATATTGCGTGGTCTCTTATAGAAGAAAAAACATGGAAAAGGATACCATGGTGGTTTCTATAGAAGTAAAAACATGAAAAGGATACCACGGTAGTCTCTATAGAAGCAAAAACATGAAAAAGATACCACGGCGGTCTCTATAGAAGTAAAAACATGAAAAAAGATACCACGGTGGTCTCTATAGTAAAAAAATTGATGAGCAGGATACCGTTTGGTCTCTATATTAAAAAAATTTCAGAAAAGATACCGCTTTTGGACGAAAAGCGGTATCTTTTGACGTGATTTTAGACTATAGGTGACAAATATCTAACCTGAAGCGTGAAATAAGGCAAAAATGTCACCTGAGCAGGTAATTTTTATACTATAGATACCAGCGTGCTTGCAAATAAAGATAATGTTGCAAAAAGATAGAAATGAATTACCGATTTTCAGTCGCTATTGACATGGCCCCATGCGAACAGTAAGTTCAGAAATAATTTGTTATTGAAACTGGCAGTCAAAATGAAATTGTAATAGTCGCTGGATCTGCTCAGTGGAAAGCGGCTGCTTTTGTGTTTCATAGGACACAAGCAGTTTATCATTTGGATAAATTCCATATTTCATATACAAAGAAATTTTATCTGATGCATTTTTCACATACTCGGGTTTATCCATCATTCCAAAGTGTTCCCAATAAAATATTTCTCCGGTTTCAGGGTGACGAATCGTAAAATCGGGAAAAAGTGTAATACTGCCGAGCTTTAATTCACACTCATAGCGATAAGGAATTTTTTGCACATACAGGCTCATGGCAATCATAGCTTCTGATTTGGAACGCATAAATTCATTTTTACATGTTTTATGTTTTAATTGTTCCGGATAATTTTTGTTTTTGTTATATGGAGATGATTCCCAGGTTTGAAGTTCCTGGGATACTGGCTGAAAATGTTCTGCCAGCAGTGAATGATAAGCACTATCATAAGTGAGTAATTGTTCTGCTTTGCCGCTGTTATAACTGTGACGGAAATAATAAGCTAAAGCATCTAAATTTTTTTGATATTCCTTTTGTTTTTCCAGAAGATAACGTCGGATAGCAAGCTGAGAGGCATAAGGTTTCTGGTCTTTGGGAATATAGGTTTTGGTATGTCCATCACTGCGATACCATTTTGTTCGATTACCACATCTGGTGCAGATCAGTTTCCCTTCGGGAAGCTGTTGTAACTGTTTCTGAATGTCTGTCAGTTTTTGCTGCAGCTGTTCTTGTTGCAAAAGCATAGTTTCGTAAAATGATATAAAAAACACCCCTTCCATATAGATTTATTTTATTAAAACATATGAGCGTAAATTGGTAAAGCATTTTTGCACTTTAATTTGTAATTTATGAAGATAATCTGAAACTTTTTTGGGCATCTGAACGTCTAATAAGCAGAAAGGAGCAAAAGAGAGCATGAAATATCCGGATATAAGCAAAGCTGTCGAACAGGAAATACTGGCTTCTTATGATAAACTTTACCGGCTTGCATTTTCATACGTGAAAAATGAGCAGGACGCTATGGACGTTGTGCAGGAGAGCGTATACAAAGCCATGAAAAATGCCAGTCAGATCAAAGAGAAAAAATATATCAAAACATGGCTGTGGCGCATTGTGATTAACACGGCGGTAGATGCAACCCGGCATCAGTCAAGGTTCGTGAGCGATGATCAGGTTCAGGAGGAAGGACAGGAGGATCGCTATGAGGACACGGATATCATGGCTGCGCTTGATACGCTCGAGGAAAAAGAGCGTAAGGTGATCATGCTGAAAGTTTTTGAAGAGTGGACAATCCGCGAAATTGCGGATTGTCTGCATGAAAATCCGAATACGGTGAAATCAATGCTTTATCGCGGCCTGAAAAAATTAAGGGGAAAAGTGGAGGCGGAGATGGTATGAGCAGATTAGATGATATCAAAGAGACATATGATAACATTCAGGTGCCGGCGGAATTAAAAGAACGTGTGCTGCAAAGCATGGAACGCGGCAAAAAGGATGCGTGTGGAGAAAAAAAAGAATCCGGCAAAGCGTTTGCCGGAAAAAGTGAACGGAATCAAAAGAAAGGTCACCTGCTTCCGTTTGTCCGCGTGGCAGAAGCAGTGGCGGCAGCAGTTGCAGTGCTGGTCATCAGTGTCAATGTCAGTCCAACAGTGGCTAATGCAATGGAACAGGTGCCGGTACTTGGTGCGATTGTTAAAATCGTGAATTTTACCACGTATTCGGATAAGCAGGAAAAAAAGCAGATGGAAGCAACGGTCAGGGTGCCGGAAGTAAAGGTCATCGGAACAGATGGGAAACCACTGACCAGAGAATCAAAGGAGTTAAATGCAGCAGTATCCGGATATCTGGACAAAATCATTCAGATGTACAAGAAAGATGTGGCAGCTGTCAGTGACGGAGAGGAAGGACATGAGGAAATCACTTCGGATTATCGGATTGTCACAAACAATGAGCGGCTGTTTAGTCTTCGTGTGGATACGGTTATTGCCATGGGAGGTTCGGACAGTTTTACAAAGATATACAATATTGACAAAAAGACCGGAAAGATGATTACACTGAAAGATTTATTCCACGAGGGAAGTGATTATAAAAAGCGTATTTCTGACAGTATAAAAGAACAGATGCGTGCCCAGATGAAAAAGGACAGCAGTAAGGCATATTTTCTGGATGATGATCAACCGGAATGGGATTTTAAGCAGATTAAGGATGATGCGGATTTTTATATCAGCGACAATGGAGAGTTAACGTTTGTCTTTGATAAGTATGAGGTGGCTCCGGGATATATGGGTCTGGTAGAATTTTCGGTTCCGACAGAGAAGCTTTCAGATATCGTTAAGGATGGATATTTGCAATAAAAATATAAAATATGCATAAAATTTTATAAAACTCGTTGCTTTTTTTGGTACTTATGATATAATGAAACCATGATACTTCTTGTATCAAATACACAGCAAAGGGGTTGGGCATCATGAGAATTACAATTACCGGAAGAAATATCGAACTGACAGAGGGATTAAAGGCAGCGGTAGAGGAGAAGCTTTCCAAACTGGAGAAGTTTTTCGCACCGGATACCGATGTATTTGTTACATTAAGCGTGGAGAAGGAGCGCCAGAAGATTGAGGTAACGATTCCGATTAAGGGACATGTGATTCGTTCAGAGCAGAGCAGCAATGATATGTATGTATCTATTGACTTGGTTGAGGAGGTTATCGAGCGTCAGCTTAGAAAATATCGTACCAAACTTGCGTCCAAGAAGATGAATGTAGCAGAAAATTTCAGCGAGGCATTTATTGACAGCGATGCAGATGAGGATGAGGAGATCAAGATCGTGCGTACCAAGAGATTTGGTATGAAGCCGATGTATCCGGAGGATGCATGTGTGCAGATGGAATTGACCGGACATGATTTCTTCGTATTCCGCAATGCAGAGACAGATGAAGTCAATGTTGTATACAAGAGAAAAGGAAATACATTTGGTCTGATTGAGCCAGAGTGCTAGTTCATAGAAACCGGAGGGCATCCATTGGATGCCCTTTTTTGTGTAAAATGCATTATTTATACAGTAATACTTTGTGTAAAAAGCATACGCGAATCGCGTCTTTACATCAAATATGTAATAAGATATGATTACATATAGAAACTGACATTGGGGGTTGGTTTTTGATACAAATTCGGGTAGGAAAACAAAAGAAAAAGGAGAAGAAGAAAATTTATACAGAAAATAAAATTGGGCGCTACGTGCAGTTCCTCATAGAGCGGGAAGATTTTTTAGAACTGGTTGCCAGCTGGCTTCTTTCCATAGAGGACGAGCGCATGCAGCTGTTAAGGCAGTTTATTTTTGAAGTGGAGTTATCGGAAACCGAAGAATTAAAAAATGTTTTGTATCAATATGGGAGTTATCTCACAGAGAAAAACTATCTGGAGAGAAAGTTTTTCGAATACATGGCAGAGCTGGTGCGGAAAATGGAACAGAATCGCAGGGCAGCGGCTTTGCCGGCAGCAATAGAATAAAGGGGGAATCCTACCGGAGTTTGTGCAAAAGGAGACTGTAGTGCTGAGCAGTCTCTTTTTTTCTGTACAAGAAGTGCTGGATATTGTTAAAAAAGTGTCTAAAAGAAAATAATATCTTGTGTTAGTCAGGGGCAAACGTATATAATGATACAAAAGGTCTGATGCCGGAAAATAAAAAGGTTCCGGTATCCGAAGGATTATTATTAATGGAAAAGAGGAAAACAGATCATGGATATCATAGTATTAGCAGGCGGGCTCAGCACAGAGCGGGATGTGTCATTTAAGACAGGAAGCATGGTTGCTTCTGCATTAAAAGAAAATGGACACCGGGTGATCTTGCTGGATGTGTTCATGGGTTACAGTGATAAAGAGGAAAATCTGGACGGAATTTTTGACCGTGCGGATGAAATCAGCGTAAAAGTAGATGACATCCCGGAGGTAGCACCGGATCTGGCAGCCGTAAAAGCTTCCAGAAAGGATCAGTCCCCATGCTTTTTCGGACCGAATGTAATCCGTATGTGCCAGATGGCAGATATCGTGTTTATGGCACTGCACGGAGAAAACGGAGAGAACGGAAAGCTGCAGGCAGCTTTTGATCTGCTTGATGTAAAATATACCGGAAGTGATTATTTGAGCAGCGCGATTGCCATGAATAAAGGTATGGCAAAACAGCTGTTTGCAAGTGCGGGAATTCCTGCACCGAGAGGCATTGCCATGAAAAAAGAGAACCGTGAGGATGATGTGACAAAGCTTCCGCTGACACTTCCGTGCGTCGTAAAGCCATGCTGCGGAGGGTCCAGTATCGGTGTGACGATTGTCAGAGATGCAGCAGAGTTTAAGAAAGCACTCGATGAAGCGTTTCACTGGGAAGATGAGCTGGTCATTGAGGAATATGTCAAGGGACGTGAATTCTCGGTTGGTGTGATTGAAGGAAAGGCACTTCCAGTTATTGAGATTGCGCCGATTCAGGGCTTCTACGATTACAAGAATAAATACAAAGCAGGCAGTGCGGTAGAGACCTGTCCGGCAGATCTGCCAGAAGAAGTTTCTGCGCAGATGCGTAAATATGCAGAGCAGGTAGCCGAAGTGATCGGACTGGATACCTATTCCCGTTCGGATTTCCTGCTGGATGAAAATAATCATATGTATTGTCTGGAGGCAAACACTCTGCCGGGTATGACACCGACGAGTCTGCTGCCACAGGAAGCTGCTGTAATTGGAATCAATTTCAATGAGCTCTGCGAGAAACTGATTGCCATTTCCATGAAAAAGTATGAGGGATAATCATGTTTGGATGTTTTTATAAAAATGAACTGGAAAATAAAATGCCGGGGATGACAATTGAAAATATTGCAGCGGCATGTGAGGGGACGTTTGTCGGGGATCGGGACCTGGTTACGAAGAAAATTGCTGGAGCAGTGACCGACAGTCGCCAGGTACAAAAAGATTACCTGTTTATTCCGATCAAAGGGGCACGTGTGGATGGTCATGATTTTATTCCGCAGGTATTTGAAAAGGGAGCACTGGTAGTGCTTTCGGATCATGCACTGCCGGAAGAGACGGGACCCTATATTCTGGTAAGTTCCACAACAGAAGCGATGAAAAAAATTGCAGCTTTTTACCGGACACAGTTATCCTGTAAAGTGGTTGGAATTACGGGAAGTGTCGGAAAAACAAGCACCAAGGAAATGATAGCTTCCGTTTTGGAACAGCGGTATAAAGTGCTTAAGACAGAGGGAAACTTTAACAATGAGATCGGACTTCCGCTCACTATTTTTAAGATTCGCGCAAAACATGAAGTCGCGGTACTGGAAATGGGAATTTCCGATTTTGGAGAGATGCACCGTCTGGCAGCGATGGCACGGCCGGATATCGGAGTGATCACAAATATTGGTTTGTGCCATCTGGAAAATCTTGGTACAAGAGACGGAATTCTGCAGGCAAAGACAGAAATGTTTGACCATCTGCAGGTCGATGGAACCGTAATTTTAAATGGAGATGATGATAAGCTTTCCACGAAAAAAGAGGTAAACGGAAAACCGGTAATTTTTTATGGAGTGGGAGCGGATTCCGCATTTGATATCAAAAAAGATATTTATGCGACAGACATCGAAAATCATGGACTCGAGGGAATGCGTGCAAAGATCCATACACCACAGGGCGATTTCGATGCACAGATTCCGATTCCGGGTGAACATAATGTATACAATGCACTGGCAGGAACTGCGGTCGGACTGCAGCTGGGACTTTCCATCCGGGAGATTGCACAGGGCATTGCATCCGTGCAGACCATTGCAGGGCGCACCAATCTGCTGCATGTAAAGGGAATGACCGTGATCGATGACTGTTACAATGCAAATCCGGTATCCATGAAAGCATCTATCGACGTGCTGGCACATACGTCGGGCAGACGGATTGCGGTGCTTGGCGATATGGGCGAACTTGGAGCAGAGGAAAAGGAACTTCACAGAAGTATCGGAAAGGCAGTTGCCGCTTCCGGGATTGATGCATTGTTCTGTGCGGGTACACTTGCGGAGGAATATGCCAGCGAGGCAAAAGCAAATCCAGAGTGTGAGGTACATTATAAGAAAACCCGTGAAGAGATGACGGAGGAACTTCTGGCATATGTAAAAGAAGGAGATACCGTACTGGTTAAGGCTTCTCATTTTATGGAATTTCCAAAAGTTGTTGAGGCACTGACCAAAGAATAAATAAATTTATATAAGAAAGAAGAGGAACAAATATTATGGCAAATCCAGTAGTTACATTTACAATGGCGGACGGCAAAGTGATGAAGGCAGAGCTGTATCCGGAAGTTGCACCAAATACTGTAAATAACTTTATCAGTCTGGTAAAAAAGGGATTTTATGACGGACTGATTTTCCACCGTGTCATCAAAGGATTCATGATTCAGGGAGGAGATCCGGAAGGAACCGGTATGGGCGGCCCTGGATATGGAATCAAGGGAGAATTTGCACAGAATGGTGTCAAAAATGATCTGCGCCACACCGCAGGCGTGCTTTCCATGGCACGTTCCATGATGCCGGATTCCGCAGGCAGCCAGTTTTTTATCATGCACAAAGACGCTCCGCATCTGGATGGCGCATATGCAGCGTTCGGCAAGATTATCGAGGGACAGGATGTGGTAGATGCCATTGCAGAGACCGCTACCGATTACAGTGATCGTCCACTGGAAGATCAGGTGATGAAAACAGTTGTTGTGGATACCTTCGGGGAAGAATATCCGGAACCAGAAACCGTGTAATATTTAGAAAGGAGAGGCAGATTCGAAAGAGTCTGCCTTTTTTGACAGGATGAAATTAAAGGCACTGGTCTATCAACAGAAAGAATGGAATCCTCTGCAATTGTCCACAGGCTTTCCGGCATTTCCGGTGGAAAACATAACGGAAGAAGCGCTTGCTGTGTGGAAACTTCATGCAGAGGAAGTCCTCCTGATTACGCCGACAGATGCAGGGATTCAGGCGGCAGTCCGTGCGCATATGGCGGTGGCTGCCTATGCAGATCCGGCATTTCCGGGACAGAGTTATGCGGGCGCCTGGATGGTGATTGAAGGTTTTGAGGAAGTGGATGATGAATTTCTGGAGCGGATTTTTCAAAGATGCCATGGCCAGCCGTGGGAGATTGCGCGCACGAAACGGTGCGTGATCCGGGAATTGTCGCTGGAAGATCTTCCCGCCCTGGAAAAACTGTATCAGAAAGAAGGGGTAACATGGCGTCTGGATGCAGACGGAGAGAGGATTCCGGGATTTATTGAACCATTGTTTGCAAAGGAAAAAGAAAAAAAATATCAGCAGGCATATATTACCAATATGTACGGATACTATGGATATGGGATGTGGCTGGTTTTTGATAAAGCTTCCGGGGAACTGATCGGCAGGGCAGGACTCGAGCACCGGGAATTTCCGGATGCCGTGGAACTGGAACTGGGATATCTGATCGATCCGGACAGACAGGGACAGGGACTGGCCACGGAAGTGTGTCAGGCAATTCTTGCATTTGCCCGGGAAGAACTGGATTTTCCCAGAGTCAATGCCCTGACGGATCAAAAGAATGTGGCTTCTGTGGCACTTCTTCAGAAACTGGGATTTTACTATCTGGAGGATACAGATGTTTCCGGGAGCCGGACACAACGCTATATCTACGAGTTTTCTTAGGGGAAACCATTGCAATATGAAAAATTATAAATTATAATAATCTATTATATTATGGCATATGGAAAAAGTAGGTGAACGCATGGCAGATATTTCTACAGAAGAACTGGAACGAATTGAGCGCGAGTATCATTCGGGTTCCGACAACATTAAACCAATTCAGGAATTTTCCAAGCCGGAGGACTTGTATGACGAACTGATTGCAAGTATCCGGAAATACCATCCCTCCACGGATATCACATTAATTGAAAAGGCATATCATGTCGCTTTTGAGGCGCACAAAGGACAGGTGCGTAAATCCGGAGAGGCATATATTATCCATCCGCTCTGTGTGGCAATCATTCTGGCAGAGCTGGAACTGGACAAGGAAACCATTGCTGCGGGTCTGTTGCATGATGTGCTGGAAGATACCGTGATGACCGAAGAACAGATGCGGGAGGAATTCGGGGATGAAGTCCTTCTTCTCGTGGATGGTGTAACCAAGCTGCAGCATCTGCATCTGACGGATAATATTAAAAATCCGAAGGACAAGAATGCAGACCGGTTGGAGATGCAGGCAGAGAATCTGCGTAAGATGTTTCTTGCGATGGCGAAAGATATCCGTGTCATTATGATCAAACTGGCGGATCGTCTGCACAATATGCGTACCTTAAAATACCAGTCCAAGGAGGCACAGCAGCGGATCGCCCGTGAGACACAGGAGATTTACTGCCCGATCGCGCAGCGTCTTGGTATCAGCAAGATCAAGATTGAACTGGAAGATCTTTCACTTAAATATCTGGAGCCGGAGGCTTACTATGATCTGGTGGAAAAGGTTGCACTGCGCAAAAATGTGCGGGATGCCTATGTACAGGGACTGGTTGCCGATGTGCGCAGGGAAATTGAAGAGGCTGGCATCAAAGCGGAGATTTCCGGACGTGCCAAGCATTTCTTCTCCATTTATAAAAAGATGGTGAACCAGAACAAGACCATTGATCAGATTTATGATTTGTTTGCCATCCGTATCATTGTGGATACCGTAAAAGACTGTTATGCGGCTCTGGGAATTATGCACGAAAAATATAAACCGATTCCGGGCCGTTTCAAAGACTATATTGCCATGCCAAAACCGAATATGTATCAGTCTTTGCATACGACACTGATCGGACCGAGCGGACAGCCGTTTGAGATCCAGATCCGTACGTTTGAGATGCACCGTACCGCAGAATACGGTATTGCGGCGCACTGGAAATACAAGGAAGTGAACAATGGGGTAACCACTTCCACGACCGTAACCGAAGAAGAAAAATTAAGCTGGCTGCGCCAGATCCTTGAGTGGCAGCGTGACATGTCGGATAATAAAGAGTTTATGACACTTTTAAAGAGTGATCTGGATCTGTTTTCCGATACGGTATTCTGTTTTACCCCGTCCGGAGATGTAAAGAACCTGCCAAACGGTTCCACACCGATTGATTTTGCGTACAGCATTCACTCTGCTGTGGGAAATAAGATGGTAGGTGCCAAAGTCAATGGCAAGCTGGTGCCGATTGACTATGTGATCCAGAACGGAGACCGTATTGAGGTCATCACTTCCCAGAACTCCAAGGGACCGAGCCGTGACTGGCTTTCCATTGTCAAGAGCACACAGGCCAAGAACAAGATCAATCAGTGGTTCCGCAGCGAATTAAAAGAAGAAAATATTCTGCACGGCAAGGAACTGATTAACAATTATGCCAAGGCAAAGGGAATCAATTTCGGAGAAATCAATAAGCCGGAATATCAGGGAAAGATTATCCGCAAATACGGGTTCCATGACTGGAATTCCTGTCTGGCAACCGTAGGACACGGAGGATTGAAAGAAAGCCAGATTGTAAACCGTATGTACGATGAATACCGCAAGGATCATCCGATTACGCTGACAGATCAGGAAGTGCTTGCGGCTGTTGGGGAGAATAAGCAGGAGGATATGCCAAAGCATTCCAAGAGCGGAATTGTGGTCAAGGGACTTTATGATGTGGCGGTGCATTTCAGTAAGTGCTGCAGCCCGGTTCCGGGAGATGAGATTGTGGGATTTGTCACCCGCGGACGTGGTGTGTCGATCCACCGTACCGACTGTGTCAATATTCTGCATTTGTCCGATATGGAGCGTGTGCGCCTGATTGAAGCTGAGTGGCAGGAGGGTGCAGACAAAGAACAGTTTGGCGAGTATCATGCGGAAATCAAGATTTTCTGTCACGACCGTTCCGGACTTCTTGTGGATATTACCAAAGTATTTACAGAGGCGGAGATCAATATTTCCGGGATTCACTCGAAGACCAGCAAGCAGGGGATCGCAACAATTGATGTGGCCTTCCAGACAAAAGGCAGGGGACAGATCACAAAAATTGTGGAAAAGATCCGACAGATTGAGAGCGTGATGGATGTGGAGCGGACGACCGGCTAAGGTTGTGCCGACAGGAGGAAGAGAATGGCAAAATTAAAAATAAATCACTATGTGGTAGGGCCGGTACAGACCAACTGCTATTTTGCAATCAATGATGAGACAAAAGAACTGATCATTATTGATCCGGGCTACAGTCCCAAGCAGCTGGCGGAGCGTGTGCGTCAGGAAGGATGTACACCGGTGGCAATTCTGTTGACACATGGACATTTTGATCATGCAACCGGAGCAGCAGATCTGGCAAAAGAATTTTCGATTCCGGTCTATGCCTATGAGACGGAAAAAGAAACGCTGGAAAACGAAGAGATGAATTTATGCCACATGACAGGGGAACACCACGTGTTCCATGCGGACATATATTTAAAGGATGAGCAGGAACTGGATCTGGCAGGATTTCATATCCGGGTACTGCACACACCGGGACATACACCGGGGGGATGCTGTTACTATTTCCCATACGAAAATGTGGTATTTTCCGGAGATACACTGTTTTGCACATCGGTAGGACGTACCGATTTTCCGGGCGGAAGCATGTCTGATATCATTCGTTCCATCAAGGAAAAGCTGATGACACTGCCGGACCGCACGACCGTTTATCCGGGACACAACGATGTAACGACTATTGAAAACGAGAGGATGTACAATCCATACTTATGATTACTGTAACATTAAACAGAACAGAATTTGAATATGATATTCATTCGCTGATTAAAGCGTTTTTCCCGAAGGAAGATGTGGAGCTTTACTATACGAAGGAAGCGCATGCGGACGAAAAAAATGTGGCGTGTACCAATCATTCTTCGGAGCAGGAAGAAGCGGGGAGTTCCCATTTTTCGATTGATTATGCGGATGACAGAATTTCCATCGCCTGGGATGACGCGCCGGATGGTCCGGCGCGGCGCACCTTTGCGGTGGATTTTTCCAATCGTACAGAGACAAAGAATGCATTGAAGGAACATCTGTACCGCCTGCTGGAGGAAGAGACGGGACAGCCGCTGCCATGGGGTACACTGACTGGTATCCGTCCGACGAAGATTCCGATGCAGATGCTTGATGAGGGAAAAACAAAAGAAGAGATTGCTTCCTATATGAAACAGACCTATCTGGCATCCGATGAGAAAATCAATCTGTCGATTGCCATTGCAGAGCGTGAGCGGGCATTGCTTTCCCGGCTGGATTATAAGAATGGATACAGTCTGTATATCGGCATACCGTTTTGCCCGAGCACCTGTCTGTACTGTTCGTTTACTTCCTATCCGCTGACTGCCTGGAAAACACAGGTTGACGCATATCTGGACGCACTGGAAAAGGAACTGGATTATGTTGCCGCAAAGAATTATCATCGCAAACTGAACTCGATCTATATCGGGGGAGGGACACCGACCACACTTGAGCCATACCAGCTGGATCGTCTGATCCGCAAGATCAGGTGCAGTTTTGATCTGGGAGATTGTCTGGAATTTACGGTGGAAGCAGGACGGCCGGATTCCATCACGGAAGAAAAACTTCTGGTGCTGCGAAAGAATGGCATCAGCCGTATATCCATCAATCCGCAGACAATGAAGCAGAAAACGCTCGATCTGATCGGACGTCATCATACGGTCGAACAGACGATAGAAAGTTTTCGCATGGCAAGAAAACTGGGATTTGACAATATCAACATGGATCTGATTATGGGGCTTCCGGAAGAGAACCTTGCGGATGTGCGAAATACGATGGAGATTTTAAAAGAACTCGATCCGGATAATATCACGATCCATTCACTTGCCATCAAGCGTGCGGCGCGGTTAAACATTTTCAAAGACCGCTATGAGAGCATGATGATGGTCAATACGCAGGAGCACATGGATCTGTGTGCCGAATACTGTCATCAGATGGGACTCTCTCCGTATTATCTGTACCGTCAGAAAGGAATGGCGGGAAATATGGAAAACGTGGGATATGCCAAGCCGGGCAAGGCAGGGGTGTATAACGTGTTAATCATGGAGGAACGCCAGACAATCGTTGCCTGTGGCGCAGGGGCATCTACCAAACGGGTATGGCCGCAGCCGAATGCGGATGGCACACACCGGATCGAGCGGTGTGAGAATGTCAAAGATGTCGGGCTGTATATGAAGAGGATTGATGAGATGATTGCGCGTAAGCAGCAGTTGTTCTCAGAAAAATAGCTGGATGAAATCCCCTTCCTAATTACAAAAAGAAAAGGAAAGAAAAAGATGGAATCAAAAGTAAAAGAGGCAGTTCAAAGAAAAATGTGTGGTTATAACTGTGCGCAGGCTGTGGCATGTACGTATTGCGAACAGGCAGGGTTGGATGAAGAAACAGTCAAAAATCTTACACAGGGATTTGCGGTAGGCATGGGTGGCAGTATGGAAGCAACATGCGGAGCAATCATCGGAGCAGTAAATATATTGGGGCTGATCAATAAAAATCCGCAGAAAACAATGCAGAGCGCAAGAAGAATCATCAGCAGATTCAAAGAACAAAATGGTACCGTTATCTGTAAAGAACTCAAAGGTATTGCAGATGGGGTTGTCAGGAGAGAATGCATTGACTGTGTAAAGGACGCAGCAGTATTGCTGGAAGATGAATTAAAATAAATGGGTATTAACGGCATTAAGGCAGATGTGAAATGGAAACATTCACATCTGCCTTAAAATATAATCAGAAAGTAACTGATGAAACAGATCAATTTCGTGACGGGAGGGTGCGGACATTTTCTTGGACGATCTAAGTGACCAATCCAAGTCGAGGGAAGTAAACATTGCTTACTTCCCCCGTTTGCATTATAATTAAATGCAAATAAAGGAGAAAAGCAGATGCAGAAATCGACAGCAGCCATTTGCAAAGAACCTGAATCAGTATGAGGCATTGCGGGATTATATTGATATGAATTTTGACGGTCTGAAAGATGCAGTTATCGATATGCTCGGAGGAGCGGTCTGCGAAGTGGATACAGGATCTTTCCAAAATGACATGACCTCCATGAAGAGTAAGGACGATGTGCTGACACTGCTGATCCATCTGGGAAAAGAATTATATGAATGTGCTGAAAAACTATCACGGAAATATTCTGTTAGTAGGGATTAACTACAATCAGGAAACGAAAGAACACAGTTGTCTGATTGAAAAAGCATTTTGCAACAATCCTTGACGTATCAGGCCCCGAAACGTATAATAAATGCTGGATAAAAAGAGAAAAAAATGGAGGAAATCAAATGGCACTGAGCAAAAAGCCGGTCAACGGCATGAAAGATATATTACCTGCAGAGATGGAAATCCGTGATTATGTGACAAGCGTGATCAAAGATACCTACCGCAGCTTTGGATTTACGCCGATTGAAACCCCATGCATGGAAAATATTGCAAACCTTTCCAACAAGCAGGGCGGCGAGAACGAGAAACTGATCTTTAAAGTATTAAAGCGTGGCGAGAAGTTAAATCTCGAGACCGCAAAAGAAGAGGCGGATGTGGTCGATTTCGGTATGCGTTACGATCTGACCGTTCCGCTTTCCCGTTTCTATGCAAACCATGCCAATGATCTGCCGACACCGTTTAAGGCATTGCAGATTGGAAGCGTGTGGAGAGCCGACCGTCCGCAGCGTGGACGTTACCGTCAGTTTACCCAGTGCGATATTGATATTTTAGGTGAGCCGAGTAATCTTGCAGAGATTGAGCTGATCACTGCGACAACCACCACCATCGGCAGACTCGGATTTAAGAATTTTGAGATCCGCATCAATGAGCGCCGGATTTTAAAGGCAATGGCAGCATACAGCGGATTTGAAGAGAAGGATTACGACAGCATTTTCATCACCCTCGATAAGATGGACAAGATCGGTCTCGAAGGTGTGGCAGCAGAACTCGGGGAAGAGGGCTATGCAAAAGAGTCGATTGACAAATACTTAGAGCTGTTTGAGTTATTAAAAGACCGCAAGGATGTTGCGGAAGGTGTGGCATTCTTGAAGGACAAGCTGGGTGATTTCCTGGATCAGGAAGTGGCAGACAGTCTGACCGAGATTGCAACGGCAGTCAATGCGACAAAGAATGCAGAGTTTACACTGGTCTTTGATCCGACACTCGTGCGCGGCATGAGCTATTATACCGGAACCATTTTTGAGATCGCAATGCCGGAGCTTGGTGCAGCCTGCGGCGGCGGTGGAAGATACGACAAGATGATTGGAAAATTCACAGGCAACGATGTGCCGGCATGTGGTTTTTCCATCGGATTTGAGCGTATTATCCTGCTTCTGATGGAGAGCGGGTTCAAAATTCCGGAGCGTCCGAAGAGAGTTGCTTACTTAGTAGAAAAGAAGTATCCGGCAGAGAAACTTGTGGATGTGATGAAACAGGCAAAAGAAGCCCGCGAGAACGGACAGCAGGTATTGGTTGTCCGCATGAACAAGAACAAGAAATTCCAGAAAGAGCAGCTTTCCAAAGAAGGATACGAAGAATTTGAGGAGTTTTTTAACAAATAGAATAAGGAGAGTATAAAGGAGACAATCATGGCAGAATCAATGAAAGGCTTACACAGAAGCCACAGATGTACCGAGGTAAGCAGTGCCAACATCGGTGAAAAAGTAACCGTTATGGGCTGGGTACAGAAGAGAAGAAATTTAGGAAGTCTGATTTTTATCGACCTGCGTGACAGAAGTGGTCTGTTACAGATCGTGTTTGATGAGGAGAGTGTCGGAGCAGAGGGATTTGCAAAGGCAGGAACTTTAAGAAGTGAATATGTAGTGGCTGTTGAAGGAACGGTACAGAAGCGTTCTGCAGCAGTCAATGAAAACTTAAAAACCGGAGATATCGAAGTGATCGCAACCAGCCTGCGCATTTTATCCGAGTCACAGACACCTCCGTTTGCAATTGAGGAGAACAGCCAGACCAAGGAAGATATTCGTCTGAAATATCGTTATCTGGATCTGCGCAGACCGGACATTCAAAAGAACTTAATGCTGAAAAGCCGTGTGCTCGGACTGATGCGTCAGTTTATGGCAAACGAGGGATTTTTAGAGATCGAGACTCCGATCCTGTGCAAGTCTACACCGGAAGGTGCCAGAGATTATCTTGTGCCAAGCCGTGTGCATCCGGGAAATTTCTATGCATTGCCGCAGTCTCCGCAGCTGTTCAAGCAGCTTCTGATGGCATCCGGCTATGACCGGTATTTCCAGATCGCCCGCTGCTTCCGTGACGAGGATCTGCGTGCAGACCGTCAGCCGGAGTTTACACAGGCGGATATGGAGCTTTCCTTTGTTGATATCGACGATGTCATTGATGTCAATGAGCGTCTGTTAAAATTCGTATTTAAGGAAGCCATCGGTGTGGATGTGCAGATTCCGCTGCAGCGTATGCCGTGGCAGGAAGCCATGGATCGTTTCGGTTCCGACAAGCCGGATACCCGTTTCGGTATGGAACTGGTCGATGTATCCGAGACCGTAAAGGGCTGTGGATTCGGTGTATTTACCGGTGCACTGGAAAACGGTGGTTCTGTCCGTGGTATCAATGTCGAGGGACAGGGACATATGCCGCGTAAGAAGATTGACAAGCTGGTGGAGCATGCAAAGGGCTGCGGTGCCAAGGGACTTGCTTATCTGTGTATTAACGAAGATGGCACTTACAAGTCTTCTTTCGCAAAGTTTATGACAGAAGACGAGTTAAACGCACTTGTTGCAAAGATGAACGGCAAGCCGGGCGATCTGCTTTTGTTTGCAGCAGATAAAAATAAGATCGTATGGAACGTACTGGGCGCACTTCGTTTACAGCTTGGAGAAGAACTTGGACTGATCGATGAGAACAAGTACAATTTCCTGTGGGTAACAGAATTCCCACTTCTGGAGTGGTCCGATGAAGAGAACCGTTTTATGGCAATGCATCATCCATTTACCATGCCGATGGAAGAGGACTGGGATAAGATCGACAGCGACCCGGGTGCTGTCCGCGCAAAGGCATACGATATCGTATTAAACGGTACCGAACTTGGTGGTGGTTCTGTCCGTATTCATCAGGATGACATTCAGGAAAAGATGTTTGAGGTGCTTGGATTTACCAAGGAGCGCGCACATGAGCAGTTTGGATTCCTTCTGGATGCATTCTCCTATGGTGTGCCGCCACACGCAGGACTGGCTTACGGTGTAGACCGTATGATTATGCACATGGTACATGCAGATTCCATCCGTGACGTGATTGCATTCCCGAAGGTAAAGGATGCTTCCGATCTGATGTCTGAGGCACCGGGTTCTGTCGATGAGAAACAGTTAGAAGAACTTGGTATTGCGATCGTAAAGAGTGAGGATAGCGAAGAATAATTTCTATGAAAAAATGGAAGGCAAACTGGAAAAAAATACTCATTGTACTGATCCTTATCTTGCTTTTGGTGTTTGGAATTCTGATGTATGGCAAAGTCAGTGAGCTGACCAACCAGCTTGCCTATCTGCAGGATACGACCAACATCATTCTTTCGGATGTGGGAGGAATGCAGTCAAGCATTGAAAAAACACTCGAAGAAGAGGCCAGTATGGTCGAGGATTATTCCATAGAAGTAAAGGATATGGATTTTGCCCGTCACGAGTATAAGGTGGAAGTTTCTGTGATTCCGAAAGAGTATACCGATAATACGACGATGAGCATCTATTTCGGAACAACGGAATGTCCGCTGAAAGCAGATGGTTACATGTTCAAAGGAAATATCACACTTCCGCTTAACAAAACATTCAACGGAAATGTCACGTTCCTTCTTGCAAACGGAAAAAAGAAGACAACGGAAGTGGTGGAGGACTTTGATGGTGTCAGCGGAAAATTTGATCAGGTTTTATCGGGAACGTTAGATGGAACGCCGGCATTAAAGGACGGAAAACTTTCTCTGAAAGGAAAGTGTACCTATACGCTTGATAATGTTGCGATGTATCATTTTAAAAGTTTTGAAATAGCAGCATCCCTGGATGGAGAGGAAATCTGGACGCAGGATCTGATGCAGAATCTGCTAGAGGAAAAACAGGAGTCATCAAAGGACGATAAGGATCTGGTGACGACAGAACAGGCGGTAGAGGAGAATTCGGAAGGATCTACCGTTGATTCGGGTTCCGGTACCGTTACCTGCAGGATGGCATATGAGATGCCACAGCAGCAGAAAGAAGACGTAGAACAGACGCAAGTACAGGAAGAACAAACCCCTTCGCGGAAACAGCTGCGTATCTATCTGCGGGCTGTAACAACAGAAGGGTATCGGTTTGAAACGGATCTGCTGCGGGAAGATGCCATGGAAGAAGAAAATAAATGGTCTCTGGATAAGGAAAGCATAGATACAAAGATGTATCGCAGTGTGTATGACCGGAAGGATCAGGAACTTACCATTGACTGAAAAAAGAAGTACGGTCAGTTATGACTGTACTTCTTTTTTTGCGAGTGGCAGGGTAAAGATGAACTCTGTTCCCACTCCTTCGGTGCTGATGACGTTGATATGTTCATTGTGTGCCTGAATAATTTCTTTTACAATAGCAAGTCCCAGGCCGGTTCCCCGTTTATCTTTTCCCCGGGAAAGGTCCGTTTTATAAAAGCGGTCCCAGATTTTTTTGATACTTTCTGCAGGAATTCCGATTCCGGAATCTTTCACGGAAATAAGAACTTTTTCATTTTTGATGCTTGTTTCAATCTTGATTGATGCATCATTGTGGGAAAACTTTGTGGCATTGTCGATCAGGTTATAGAGAACCTGCTGGATTTTGCTCATATCACCGTGAACATATAACTTTTGTCCTGTTAAGACAAGATCAAAGGAAAGCCCTTTGGCAGAACAGGTTCCTTCAAAGGTGAGGATGGTCGTCTTTATCATGCGGTTGATATCGAAATCTGTAAGGTCAAGCATCATACCCCGGTGCTGTCCAAAACGGTTCAGATCCAGAATTCCCTGTGTCAGTTTGGTCAGACGTTCGGTTTCAAACAGGATGATGTTCAGATATTTATTCTGTAGCTCCGGTGGAATGGTTCCGTCTAACATGGCTTCGATATATCCTTTGATTGATGTCAGCGGAGAACGGAAATCGTGGGAAACATTCGAGATAAACTTTCTCTGGTCTTCTTCGAGTGTGTCCAGTTCATTCGCCATATAATCCATGGTGTTGGCAAGATATCCCAGTTCATCGTTCCGGTGGATCTGTGTGCGCGGTTCAAAATTTCCTTTGGCATAACTCTCGGAGACGATTGTCAGCCGATGCAGTGGACGGTAAAATCCATGTGCAAACAGCAAAAGGAGGAACAGTGCTGTCAGAAAAACAAATTCAATGGTATAAAAAACAATGTTCATAAAACCGTTTGCATTCTGTGTGATGGAGGACACGGTCTTATGGATCATGACATAACTGTGAATCCGGTAATTGCTGGTGATCGGAGAAAATACCGTAAGTTTTTTTTCGGAAAACGATCCGTAAAAGTTACCGGTCATATAATAACGGTTGCCAAAGTCGGAAGTGTTGAAACCTTTGAGCGTTTTATAATTGGCATTTGCTGCATTTTTGCCGACGGATTCATCGGTAGAATCAAAAAGAATATTTCCCTGATTGTCCATGATCCAGATTTGGGCAGAAAGATATTCGCCAAGACTTTGCATCTGTTTTTGAAAATCCTGCAACGAAAAACTGTATTTATTATAATTGTCAGCATAACCCGATGCAATCTGTACAGATTCCCGGTATAGCTGCTGTGCCTCCCGGTTTTCGGCATAATGTGTGATCGCATGCTGTGTGAACGTACACAGGATGATAAAGCCGAGAACCACAAACAGGACATAGCCGAAAATGAGTTTGGGTATCAGTGTTTTTTTCATCCTTTTACCTCAAATTTGTAACCGATTCCCCAGACAGTTGCGATCGACCAGGTTTCATGGTCTTTGATCTTTTCCCGGAGACGTTTGACGTGGACATCTACTGTGCGGGTATCCCCGATGTATTCATATCCCCAGATGTGATCCAGCAGCTGTTCGCGGGTAAACACCTGGTTGGGAGAAGCTGCAAGGAAATATAACAGTTCTAGTTCTTTTGGAGGCATGTCAATCGGATGCCCATTGTACATGACCGAATAATTGGACAGATTGACGGTCAGATCCGGATATTCCACACATTTTAATTCTACAACGGACTCGGTTTTGGCAGGCTGGAAACGGCGGAGAACTGCTTTGACGCGTGCTACCAGTTCCTTGGAATCAAATGGTTTTAATATGTAATCATCCGCACCGAGCTCTAGTCCGAGTACTTTATCAAAGATTTCGCCTTTGGCGGAAAGCATGATGATCGGAACGTTGCTTTTGGTACGGATTTCCCGACAGACCTGATAGCCGTCAATGCCCGGAAGCATCAGATCAAGCAGGATCAGGTTAGGGTTATAGTGTTCAAATGCGTGCAGGGCTTCTTCCCCGTCATTGACGATTTTGGTATCATAGCATTCCTTGGTCAGATACAGGGAAATAAGTTCTGCAATATTATTGTCATCGTCCACAATCAGTATTTTCTGTTTGGACATGGAAATCCCTCCTTATTATAAAAAATCAATAGGTATTTAAACATCAAAAGCAGCAATGGTCACACCGGCACCGCCCTCAGACGGCTCTCCCATCCGGTAAGATTTCACGTACCGCTGGTTTTTCAGATGTGCCTGCACGGCATTGCGCAGTGCACCGGTTCCTTTTCCGTGAACGATCCGGACGGATGGCAGATGAGCCACATAGGCATCATCAAGATATTTATCCAGATGGGCAATGGCTTCGTCTACCGTCATACCAATCAGATTGATCTCTGTAGAAACGGATGCCGCTTTGCTCATTTTTATTTTTCCGGAAGAAGTACCTCCGTATTTTTTTGCTGCCGGAGAGGCATCTTCATCGATCAGTACCAGATCTTTGATGTTGACCAGGGAACGTAAGATTCCCATCTGGACATACAGATCCCCTTTGGCGTTTGGCAGTGTGTGCACGGTTCCCTTTAAGTTCATGGACAGTACACGCACGGAATCACCGATGCGCAGCTTTTTAGGTACTTTGTGGTTGACCGTTTCCTTTTTCTTCATGGAGAGTGCTTTTTCACTGGCACTCATTTTGTCACGTACACGGCTGCGTTCTTTTTCCATTTTGGACATAGGCGCCTGTCCCTGTCCGTACTTGTTGAAATTGCGGATGGTCTCATCGGCAAGGTCTTTGGCTTCTTTGAGAATCTGTACGGCTTCTTCATTGGCTTTGCGCAGGATCTCGTCACGGCTGTTGTCCAGACGCTCATTTTTGGCGGTCAGTTTCTTCTTTAAATCTTCAATTTCTGCTTTATATTTCTGGATTTCCAGCTGTTCTTTTTCAATGGTGATACGGCTCTGTTCCAGATTGGCAAGCATATCTTCGAAATTGACGTCGCGCTCACTCAGGCGGCCTTTGGCATCTTCAATGATATTTTCTGCCAGTCCGAGTTTGGAACTGATGGCAAACGCATTACTTTTTCCCGGAATACCGATCAGCAGACGGTAGGTAGGACTGAGCGTATCGACATCAAATTCACAGCAGGCATTTTCAACACCTTCTGTGGAGAGCGCATAAACTTTCAATTCACTGTAATGCGTGGTAGCCATGGTGACCGCTCCATACTGGTGCAGTTTGTTTAAGATGGAGATGGCAAGTGCGGCACCTTCGGTCGGATCGGTACCGGCGCAGAGTTCGTCAAACAGACACAGGCTCTGGTCATCCGCCTTTTGTAAAATGCGGACGATATTGGTCATGTGGGAAGAAAACGTACTCAGGCTTTGCTCAATACTCTGTTCATCTCCGATATCTGCAAAAATTTCGTGAAAAATGGCAAGTTCCGAGCGATCTCCGGCCGGAATGTGCAGACCGGACTGTCCCATCAGAGTCAGCAGTCCCACCGTTTTTAAAGAGACGGTTTTACCACCGGTGTTTGGACCGGTCACGATCAGCTGACGGAAATCCGCACCGAGACGTACATCAATCGGAACCACTTTCTTAGGATCTAAGAGTGGGTGGCGGCCTTTGCGGATGTTAATCCGCCCCTCTTCATTAAAGACAGGGGCAACACCGTTGTAACTTTTGGCAAGTTCGGCTTTGGCAAAAATAAAATCCAGTTCCGCAAGAACAGTATAATCCTGACGGATTCCGTTTGCGTTTTCTGCCACACGGTTGGAAAGATCTGCTAAAATGCGGTCAATTTCTTCCTGTTCTTTTAAAAACAGTTCCTTAAGTTCGTTATTTAAATTGACGACAGCCATTGGTTCAATAAATAAGGTAGAACCGCTTGAGGACTGGTCATGTACCATACCGGGAACCGAGGTTTTGGATTCGGCACGAACCGGCAGACAGTAGCGGCCGTCACGCATGGTAATCACAGCATCCTGCAGATAGCTGCGGGTGGTTGTGTTGTTCATAAGACCAGTCAGCTGTGCGTGAATGCGGTCGTTCATCCCCCGGATGGATTTACGGATTTTAGAAAGTGCCGCAGAGGCGTCGTCTGCAATTTCGTCTTCCCCGACAACACAGCGGCGGATTTCATCCAAAAGGGGAGAAAGCGGCTGGATCTGTGAAAAAAGCGGTGACAGGGAATCTGTTTTTTCATCGTTGCGGTCGCTTCGGTCGTATGCTTTGACCCGCTTGGCAACTTCCAACAGAGAACAGATCATAAGGAGCTCTGTGGTATTTAAGGTGCCACCGATATCGAGACGTTTCAGGGAAGCGTTGACATTGTGAACGCCGGAAAAACTGATGCCACTTCCGCGGTACAGGCGGCTGAGTGCGTCTGCCGTAGTTTCCTGCAGGTGTGCAATTTCCGCAGGATCGGTCAGGGGAACCAGTTTGTGACAGCGGTCTTTTGCCTCTTCACAGCTGGCATAATCTGCCAGACGCTCCAGTATTTTATAATATTCAAGTGTATGATAAACTTTCTGATTCATAGTGATATTCCTTTTTATATAGTATTCTCTCTTGTATTATAACGCAAAGTGCCATTTTGGAAAAGAAAAATAATGTGATTGTTGCAAGTGCATGGAAATGCGAATATAATAGTGGTTATGAGTGATAAACAGCAACCAAAGAATGCGTTTGTCAGAGAACAGATTAAGGACAAACCAAAGAATTATAAACGTATGTGGGTCCGGTTGGGGGAATCTGCTGCCTGTGGGGGTGTATTTGCGCTGGCTGTGTGTCTGGTGCTGCTTTTTATGATTCCGGTTCTGCGGCAGGAGGAAGGTTCTGTGCCGGATACCGGAGCACAGGATTCACAGCAGGCATCGGTGGAAGAAACGGAGCAGGGGTCTGAGGAAAAGGAGGAGACACAGACTCCGGAAGAGAGACAGCTGATGACGCTGGACGATTACCAACAGATTCAGACAGAGCTGTACGCCATTGGAAATACGGCAAATAAGTCCATCGTTACGATCACGGGGGTGGTCAGTGATACGGACTGGTTTAACAACTCTTATGAACGGGAAGGTCAGGGCTGTGGCACGATCATTGGAGAAAGTGGAGGTAAACTCTGGATTCTTACGGAGAAAAAAACGATTAAAGATGCTGCAAAGATCAAAGTTACCTTTGTAAATGATGCGGTGGCAGAGGCAAAGCTGGTCAGATACGATGGGAATACCGGTCTTGCGGCACTTACCGTGGATCTGGAGGATCTGGAGACTTCCACGCAGAATGCCATTACCGTGATGAAAACAGCAGGCTCGAATACTATACATAAGGGGAGCATTGTGATTGCTCTTGGCAGCCCGCTTGGAACGAATTATTCCATTTTGACCGGAACCATTACGGCGACCAACAATGAAATTTCCACTCCGGACAATAATTACAGTGTATACACGACAGATATTGTTGCCAGTGAAAATGGAAGCGGTGTGCTGATCAATATGGATGGCGAACTTGTCGGTGTTGTGATGCAAAGCTATAGTGCGGCTTCTGCAAATACGCTCACTGCAGTGGAAATATCAGAACTGATGCCAGTGATTGATCTATTATTTGCGGACAAAGAGGTGCCGTATTTTGGTGTGCACATTTCTACGGTTACCCAGCATATTGCGCAGAAATACGATATTCCAAAGGGCGTATATATCAAAAAAGTTGAGATGGATTCGCCTGCCATGGATGCGGGACTGCAGAGCGGGGATGTGATCCGTTCCGTTGCAGGCCAGGAGGTTGCAAGTGCAGAGCAATTCCGGGAGGTGCTGTTGCAGCTGACACCGAAAGAAACCTATTCGGTTACGGTTATGCGGGAAGGTACTAAGGGGTATAAAAAGATTACCTGTAAATTAAAAGCAGGGGTTTTGCAGTAAAATTGGAAATAAGGAGTTATTATGAAATATATTGAATCTCTCCGAGAAGGAGAAAAAGTAAATGAAGTATATCTGTGTAAATTCAAACAGGCGGCACTGACCAAAGCCGGAAAAGCATACGACAATGTGATCCTGCAGGATAAAACAGGAACGATTGATGCCAAGATCTGGGATCCGGGTTCTGTGGGAATTGATGAGTTTGACGCGCTGGATTATGTGGCGGTTACGGGAGATGTCACCAGCTTTCAGGGAAATCTGCAGATGTCGATCCGGCGTGCACGCCGTGTTTCAGAGGAGGACATTGATCCTAAGGAGTATCTTCCTTGTACGGACAAGGATGTGGAGGAGATGTATGCCGAATTGACAGGATATATTGATTCTGTGAAAAATCCTTACCTGAACCAGCTGCTGCACAGATTTTTCGATAATCAAACATTTGCGGACCGGTTTAAATTTCATTCGGCAGCAAAGAGTGTACATCATGGATTTGTCGGGGGTCTGTTGGAACACACCGTCAGCGTGACAAGAAACTGTAATTATTTTGCGCAGAATTATCCGTTTTTGAACCGGGATCTTCTGATTACGGCGGCGATTTTCCACGATATCGGTAAATTAAAAGAGTTGTCGGCGTTTCCGGCAAATGATTATACCGATGCAGGACAGCTGCTTGGGCATATTATGATCGGTGCCGAGTGGGTAGGCGAGGGAATCCGTTCCATTGAAGGATTTCCGGTGGTTCTGGAAAATGAGTTAAAGCACTGCATTCTGGCGCACCACGGAGAACTGGAGTATGGATCTCCGAAGAAACCGGCACTGGTTGAAGCGATGGCTTTGAGCTTCGCGGACAACGTGGATGCAAAGATGGAAACCATGCGGGAGATTCTGGCAAATGTACCGGACAATAATCTTGAATGGCAGGGGTACAGCCGTCTGCTGGAGACAAATATACGCAAGACAAGCAAATAAGATGAGATAAAGTCGGAGCCGAAAGATATTTTGACTCCGACTTCGCAGGTTAAAAGGATGAAAAAAAACGATTTATTTTCTTTGAAAATTACAGATATGGGAGTCGACGGGGAAGGCATCGGAAAGTACGATGGGATGACATTTTTCGTCAAGGATGCGCTGATCGGAGATGAAATCCGTGCCCGTGCCACAAAGCTGAAAAAACATTATGGATATGCCCGTGTGGAGAAAATTATCACACCATCTCCATACCGCGTAGAACCGCAATGTCCGCTCCACCGCCGCTGCGGTGGCTGTCAGATACAGGCACTTTCCTACGAGGAACAACTTGCATTCAAGGAAAACAAGGTGCGCAGTAATCTGCAGAGGATTGGAGGATTTTCCAAAGAAGAGTTAGAGCAGGTATGTTTGCCGATCGTTGGGATGGAGCATCCTTTCCGCTACCGCAACAAGGCACAGTTTCCGGTGGGACTGGATAAAGAAGGAAAACTTGTGACCGGATTTTATGCGGCACGTACGCATGCCATCATTCCGGTGGAAGACTGTCTGCTTGGGGTAGAGGAAAATAAGGATGTGCTTATGGCGGTAAAGGAATGGATGCTGCTAAAGCAGATTCCGGCTTACGATGAGACTACCGGAACAGGACTGGTACGCCATATTTTGATCCGCTATGGATTTACCACCGAAGAGGTGATGGTATGCCTGATTATTAACGGAGACCGGCTGCCGGAAAAAGAAGCTCTCATCGAGCGGCTTTCGGTGCTGCCGGGGATGACTTCCATTTCCTATAATGTAAATACCGAGCGCACCAATGTCATTCTTGGAAAACACACGGAATGTATCTGGGGCATGCCATACATCACGGATTATATTCATCTGCGTAATACCGGAGATTTTTCAGTGGAAGATACGGCGATTGCCTATCACATTTCTCCGCAGTCGTTTTATCAGGTCAATCCGGTACAGACGGAGAAACTTTATAGTACGGCGCTGGAATATGCGGGGCTGACCGGAGAAGAATCGGTATGGGATCTGTACTGTGGGATTGGAACCATTTCGTTATTTTTGTCGCAGAAGGCAAGGCAGGTGTACGGAGTGGAAATTGTTCCGCAGGCGATCGAGGACGCAAAAAATAATGCTGCGTTAAATGGAATTACCAATGCACAGTTTTATGTTGGAAAAGCGGAGGAGGTACTTCCAGCGTTTTACAACAGCAATAATCTGGATGCAGGAATGCGCCATCCGGATGTGATTGTGGTAGATCCGCCTCGGAAGGGGTGCGATGAGCAGTGTTTGTCCACGATGCTTGCCATGCGTCCGGAGCGGATTGTCTATGTGAGTTGTGATTCTGCTACGCTTGCCAGAGATCTGCGTATTTTAGTAGACGGTGGATATGAGCTGCAAAAAGTGCGGGCATTTGACCAGTTCGCTCACACCGGACATGTAGAAACTGTTGTTTTACTTTCCAAGGGTATAATCGACTCGCAGAAAGTAAAGGTTGAGATGTCTCTCGAAGATATGGATATGTCTGGATTTCAATAGCATGTATTTATAAGTAGATGGATATTATATTATAAGTAATACTAAATTGACCGCATAGCCTTATGCTCGTAAAATAAT
>OOCX01000159.1_pt1 | contig 65087 bp, 76 predicted proteins | sample 1671231 | NCBI WGS metagenome assembly OOCX01 (sample SAMN06348135, study PRJEB24527) | human gut metagenome | biome: human gut; feature: ankylosing spondylitis patient; material: feces | host: Homo sapiens | place: China | collected 2015-10 | reverse complement strand
CAATGCTGGCCTCGATTGCCAACATGTTCATCGGAAATTGCTTCGAAAATCGAACTAAGGTGAGCTTCGTCTAGGATAACTGTATCTATTGGGGAGGAAATTGATTGATTAGGCCCCAATCAACTCCTCCTGAATGGAAAATTTCGGCCAGATCCTTTGAAAATTAAGTCTCTAAAGGCCATTGGGAAGAATCAAGCATTTTACAGAGCTTCCTTAAGGCTCAGAGAGGCAAAACAGGGTAATTACTGAGGAGAGATGTATTAATCCACCGTTAGCTAGGGGTCAAGGGTAACTGTAAATACAAAACCGGCCGTTGATGCTTCTTGCATCATTACGACCGGTTTTTAATAAGAGTAATTTGGAGCTGCTTTGTGTGGAGGGCATTAAGCGGCTTCTTTATCCTTAGCTTTTTTCAGATTGTTCATTGCATAGGCAGCACTGTTAACGATTTTTACTTCGCCGTTTTCTACGATAAAGGTTACATTAGAGCGATGACCGTTTTCGATGCCTAAAATCTTCAAAATATGCTTCGGCAGAGTGACCTGTCCGTCGACCCAAACGATCGAATCAGAAGAGAAATTCGCAGACATATTGATCCTCCTTTTAAATTTTTACCTGGTCGACAGATCATTTTTGAAAATCCTTCGACCTAGGAAAATCACCAATTTTCTCAAATTTCTTACCTATGATCTTACCTGTTTTATAGGATATTTTAGATGTAAACCCTAATCTGAGTAAAAGACGAAGTCGTTTTCACGAAGAGAAGAAACAATTGATATCGAAGACTTGAATAAAGGGAAAAGCAGCTTTTCGAAATTTATATTAGAATGCGATCTCTTGGCGGCCCGATGGTGAAATTGGTAGACACAAGGGACTTAAAATCCCTCGGCGCAAGCTGTACCGGTTCAAGTCCGGTTCGGGCCACCAAAACCCCTCTTTTTTCGATTTAGAAAATCATAGAAAAACGTAGAAAATCGAGTAAAAAAACCTCTGAAAGCCTTGGAATTTAAGGATTCCAAGGCTTTTTTGCTTTTTCAGCCATTGGAAAAACAAGGAAAAGCATAGAAAAATAAGTAAAATCTTTTGTGGGGCAAATTATGGGGCAGAAAAATTGCCTCACAAAGATATTTACTTATGAAATTCACTCAGCGCAACTTAGAACTCATAACCGAGAACGGGAAATACTCAGACCCGATTACGAGTGGTCTTTTTCTCAGAGTTAGAAAACAAAAATTTAAGAGCTGGTACTACCGACGATGTATCGATTACAACCGGTATGAACTCGGCCTTGGCTCGTTTTCAAAAGTGAACCTTTCCGCGGCTCGTTCTGAAGCTGCTCGTTTGAATGCTATGCGTGACGAGGTGTTTTTAGAGTTTCTCTCCGCCAGAAAAGAAAAAGAGAAAGTTGAGCCGGAAAAGAAATCCCTGGTTTTCCGTGATGTGGTCGACCAATTTATTCATTGGAATATTGAGGTCGGTAACTGGGAAGAGCTTGATAAGGCCCATAAAATATTCGAGGGGCGCATGCGGATGTACATTCTGCCCGTTATCGGAGACCTCCCTATTACCGATGTTCAAGAAAGTCACGTGGCCGAAATTGCCAAAAGCATATGGGATAAACCGGATACAGTAGACCGGTGCCTGCGATTTGTCCGTCAAGTGTTCAATTGGGCAAAGGCCAACAAGCTTTGCTCTCAGGATAATCCTGCCGATCGGTCTGGAGCCCTGCAGTATCTACTCCCGCAAAATAAACACTTCAGTAAAAACCGAGGCGCAATCAGCGTTAAAGATTTGCCGGACTTTTTCGCCTCTATTTATTCAGAGTTCGGCTCTCGGACATCCGGACGATGTTTTCTGTTTGCGATTCTTACGGCGACTCGATCTGGGACAGCTCGAGCAGCAAAGTGGGAACAGATCAACTTTGATGCGAAAGAATGGGTTATTCCTCCGGAACAATTGAAAATGAGCAGTAACGGTGCTCTTATCGTTCCGCTGGCCGATCCGGTGATTGAATGGCTGCTCTCTTGGCGCCCGGAGAATGCGTCCGGACTGCTCTTTCCAGGACCAAAAGGAAAAATTTTAAGCGACTCGATGGTTTCCCGGATCATCGCTTTAAGCTGTAAAAAAGACCACAATTGGCTGGATGAGGCTCAATCTCTGAAAACCATGAAAACCGTCCGACCAACACTTCACGGCTGTGCTCGAGCGACGTTTAGGACATGGGCACAGGACGACACCCTGGGGAACGACAAGCGATTTGATCCTAGAATTGCAGAATTGTGTCTTCATCACAAAGTCAAGGACATTTACAACGGAGCCTATGAGAGAAATCAATCATTCCTGCGACGTCGAGAAATGATGCAAGCGTGGGCAGGTTATTGTTTTTCTAAGAAAAGAAAAGTCTCTAAAGAGTAGTCCTTTGGTTTCAGTGCCAAATTATCAAGTCCGTACTCTTGACCTCACACTGTTACAGTTTTATCCTTGAAGTCTTTTCTGCGATTGTGTTATGCTTTGCGTGCGGGTAGTTAAGGCTACGCCGTATACTTCGCGGAATCGAATTAACGTTTAAGCGATCTTTCAAGATAGCCGACCGCGAGGGAAAGAGCCGCGAAAGCGGCTTTTTTATTGTTCAAATTTCTCCAAATGGAATTGATTGTTTTTTCTGATGAATCAGGGGTCCTGGACCGAAAAAATAACGATTTTTTCGTTTTTGGCGGCCTTGTTTTTACATCGTATGCCGAGATGGATACTGCAACGCGCCTATATGCCAATGCAGAGAAATATGTAAAACAAATTGAAAATTTGTCAGAAAACGAAGAGGCTAAGGCCTGCATTTTATCGAACTCATTAAAAGGAAAGCTCTTTAGATCGCTTAATCGTTTTGAAAAATTCGGCGCTGTTGTCCAACAGAAACGGGTTAACGAAAATATTTTCAACCACAAAAAATCAAAGCAAAGATATCTCGACTACGTTTTTAAAATAGGTATTAAACGAAAGTTTATGAGTATGGCAGAAAACTCTGTGTTCAAGCCTATTGATGTAACGAAGTTGACTTTTTACGTTGATGAGCATTCAACGGCAACTAACGGAAGATACGAATTAGAGCAGGCCTTAGAACAAGAATTCAAGCACGGCACCTTTAATTTCAATTACCAAATCTTTTATCACCCGATATTCAAAAATTTACAATCTGTGAAGGTAAATTTTGTGGATTCCAAAACTAGAACGTTAGTGAGAGGGGCCGATATTATTGCAAATAGGATATTTCACCATGCGCTTGAATCCGACCTTACCTCTCTAAAATTGAGACAACGTTTTTGTATTACAGAATTTCCTTAACGAAAAACCCCGGATCCCGGGGTTTTGTTTTATCCGTTTTGGCTCGCAATGTAACGGTTGAGATCCGGCTGCAGGAACCCTCGCTTTTTTCCGCGGAATTGAACCGGACAATACTTAATAAAGCTGTCGTCCAGATATGGGACCCACTTCTTTTTGCCGTCTGCTGTCCGGGCAAAGTATCCGCCGGCCAGCCAATTTTCGAGTGTTTTCGGAGAGACTCCGATGATCTCTGCCGCCTCTCTCAGCGGGATGAATTTAGCTAACATTTACTGCTCCTTACGTTCCAACCCTTTTGTTTCTTCCCTGAGAATTCGTCTGAATTCTTTGGCTTCAGGATTGAACTTCATTGGCTCTCCGTTGAGCGTCTCGTTCAATTTGTCGAGCTTTTTGAACATAGATAGAATGAAAAATGCCTGTTTCTGGTTGATTAAGATTGTGTATTTTTCGCTCATGGTTTGCAGAACAGAGAAACGAAGGGAAGTTCACCATAAGTCCCGTTTTTCATATCCAATTCAAGCTTCCCGATGTCTATTCCGGTGACTTCGAGGGGAACAAAGCCTTGAGCTTTTACTTGTTTGACAACGGAGGCTGTTAAAAATTCGTCGAGTTTTTTCTCATTTGTTTCTGCATTTTTCATTTTGTTTCCTTCTTAGTTTTTCGTTGGCTCGGTTCTGAGCCCAGTCGAATTCCTTCATACATGTGTGAGGTGACAAAGCAACGGCCTTCTTCAAGGTTGGGATAATGACTGCAAAGGCCTCACTAATTGTTCTCAACTCATCGCCAGTCGCGATGTATCCCGATGTTTGCCCGCTCTCCTTACGGTCCATGATCGCGTTAATCGCGTGCCGGGCATCAATGAGCAAGGGACCGACTTCGTTGAGTTCTCTCTGATCAAGGTGTTTGAACCGTTTGTACAACATGCCCAAAAACCAATTAAGCGTGTCCTCAATCCAGTCCATTTGCCAAAACGTGGCGGTGCCAGCCGGAAGTGTGACTTCCACAAACATAGCAACTCGTCGCAGCTTCTCCTCAATATTGGCCTGCTGTTCTGGAGTCCAGTACGGCCCGATTTTTATCATCCTCGGCCGATAGGTTTTATTCCGTTTCGATTTGGATTTAGGCATTTATGTCCTCAATATCTGTACTTGTAGTGCCGGTCTTTCCCGGCTGCCATCCTCCGTTGGATAATTAGGTTGTCCAATCACTAACTAACCTTGGAGGAAAATATGAGTGAACCTTCTTCATTAAAACCTGTCTGGGACGTTTACTTGGAGCTTTTAATTCAATCTGGCTGTATCGAACTTAACCACATTCCCGTTAAAGGACTTGATGAAACAGAAGAAGAGTATGTCCAGAGAATAGAGCCTCTTATCAAAGCAAACGTTGAGACTCTAAAATCAATCAAGTCTCTTATTAGAAAGCACAGATAAGTAGCCTTTGGCGTCCTTCTTGTCGAGCAGCCCCAGTGCAGATGCCGTTTTGATTAAAAACGGAGCGGAATCTTCGGGGCTGACTTCATAATTGCGAGTCAACACGATTGTGTTCTCGAAGATTTTTTCGAGAATTTTTCTTTTGCGTTTTTTCATTTTGTAGTCCTTTTGCTTGTTTACTGTCGAGTACCTGTGGCTTTTTCGCAATTCATGTCTTCCAGAATCTTCGTGCAGGCATCGCGCAAGGTCTGTATCTCCATTGGGCTGGCCAGATACGCAAACCGTTCTCCGTTTACGCGGATAAAGTGAAAGACTCCCAGGGACAGCCCTTGGCCAGTGCCAATTTCGACTTTGCTCGCTCCCAACAGATCGATAAGCTTAGTTTTTTCAGAAATTTTTATTGTTTGGGCTACATCCTGTTTCACAGACAATGTTTTTCGAATCTGTGTCGTATCTAGGTCTGAGATTTCCTGAAAGAGGTCAATCATGTCTACTCCCCCGGCAGTCCTCCAAATCTTCATAGTCATCGATCGAGGCGATAACGTTATAAATCTCACCATCGATCAAGCCTTCATACCGGTATCCGCCAGTGAAAACGGACGGATTCTGTTGGTCCGGAAAGATGACCATGCTCACTGAATGATTGGCCGCGTATTCCAGCTCATTGACAATCAGCTTCAATGTCGCTTCGTTTTGGATAGCATCCTGGTGAGAATGCGCGTCAATAAAATTCGCGAGCGCTGATACAAATGAAGGTTTAAGCCGCTTCATTTTGATGCACCGATTTGTACATTTGATCGGAGAGAATGCGGACGCAATTGCTCCAAAGCGTTCTCGCTGGCTCAGCAACCTCAGTAGTCAGGCAGCAGTGCCCCAGAAGGGCAAGAAGCTCTTCAGCATCTTCGAGCGGAATTTTGTGTAGAGGAGCTTCAATCCGGGAAATGCATTCTCGTGCAAAGACGCGGCAGCTATCGGAATAACCTTGTCCGGCCCAAGTTAGAAGTCGTCTGGATGAATCGCTAAAAGCGTTTGCTGCTTCGTCTGAGAAAAAGACGAATTGAATTGGTTTGTTTGAAAATAACATAACGCACCTCACGTTGAGATGCGTATATTTTGTTATACAAATTTAGAAAAGTCAACTTTATTATACATTTGTGAATTGTTTTAACACTTTCACGACTAGGTCCATGCTGGCTGATGGAAGTGAATTAATGATCTGCTTAGCTTCATCCTTAGCCGTAAGCTGGGGCGGGATGCCATAGTTCAGAGCATCCTTGGGCAACGGACCATCACCGCGACCAAAGATTAACCAGTAAGGATCAAGCTCCAAAGCTTCAGCGATTTTAAGGGCGTTTTCTGCTGAAAGACCTTGACTGACATTATTTAAGAGATTCGAAATAGCGCCTCTGGTTACGCCGATCCTCCGAGCGAGCTCGGATTGTGATACGTCTCTTACGATCAACGCGTATTTCAATCTTTCACTAACAGTATTCATTCCAGAAGTTTAGAAAGGTTGACGTATAAAGCGTGAAACAAAAACTTGACAAACCTATGTATATTGTTTTATACATTCGTTTATGAAGAAAACGACTGCAATATCACTTTTTAAGTCAGGAGCCGCCTTAGGACGTGCCTTAAAAGTCACGCGAGGAGCTATCCACAACTGGCCTGATGATCTGGATGTCCGCCGTTCTGATCAGGTGATCGGGGCAGCAATACGGCTGAATTTGATCACGCCTGAACAAGCCAAGGAGTTGATTACGAATGAGAGACAAAGGCACGAACGAAGTCAGGGCTCTGCTAACTGATTTGGCGATTTCGGTAATACGCCAAGTCGTGGCTGATGATCCGGATCGGTCCCAAAACTCGATCATTAGGGACGTTATGGACGCGTGGGCTAAGAAGAAAGTCATGAGAGACCTCCGTAAACGTGATGCTCTCAATTTACGCATTCAGGAATACGAACACCACGGCGTCGATACGACGCTGATTCGGCAGGAGACGGGAAAGTGAGAGACGGCTACGGCAGAACTCTGAAAAAACACCGCACACTGCCGAACCAGTGCCGTAACTACCGGCAGGAGAAGGAAGAAAAAATGACAGAAGAAGAAAGAACTCAAGCTCAAAAGCGACTGGAGCGCAGGCTGCAGGAGTTGGACTCACAAAGACTTTCTCGAGGGAGTACTGGTTCTCGAATTGAAAAAAATTTGTGCTGGACGCTGATGTTTTTTGTTTTGTGTGCGCTGGTTACGGCTGTGGTGCTGTTTGTAAATATTTAACTGTTGGGTTTCGGAGGTCCGGCTAGATACAAAGCCGCTATCGAAAGTGAGAGTAATTAACTCATGCCGGATTTCCTTTTGGAATTGTGGATTAATTTTTATGCAAGTTGTTGAAGTGCTGAGAAAAAGATTTCAGAGGCTTATTCCCCGAAAGAGTAACGGTCACGCCGTCTCTGATTTTTTCTTCATCAAAAATCAAAATGCAGCTACGGTTTTTGGAAGTAAAAAAGAAGCTGCCCTTCAAAGCAGCTTCTCCGTTCCACACGATTTCTTCACCGACTTTCTCCACGGGCTGGCCGTATTGGCAATACCAAGAGTAATCCAAACGATCGCGAATGTATCCGATAAAGAACGGAACATTGCAGGTTACACGGTTAAAAGGAACAGCAATGATGTTTTTGGCAGTCAACTTTACTGCAGTGTAATTGGCGGGCAAATAATATTTTTTGCTGTCGAGAACTTCGGCTTCCAGAACGGTCTTCGATCCGGGAATCAACTGGTAAATGGAAAGAAAGCAGTAGTTAATCGCTGCGGCCAGGGATTTAAGGTATTTCTTGAGTTTTCTCATCAGTTTCTCTCTTTTGGTTGGCTTAATGAGAGTGATGGCAGTAAGAAAAGCTCCCAACGCTCCAATAAACAAACCGGTTGTTTCAAGGACGGTTTTCATGGCCTTCTCCTTAGATTGAGGATATTTAGTTTGGCAACTCTATTTTCTCACTCTTCGGGGAAGGTCTCCCACAAATTTAGACATGTCAACTCATTGATTTCATAGGCTTTCGAGGTGCACCGAGTGTTGCAACACTTGCCATGAGACCCGGGCCGCGGGTGCACCTCCTTTCTTTCAGGGTCTAAAGGGTCAGAAATATGGCACGCACTTTAAGAGAAATAGAAGAGCAAATGGCCGAGCACGGAATATATGTTCCGCCCGGCTATGAACTGGTTGTGAATAACGGCACCAAGTTCGAACGCTTTAAACCTGCCGATTCTCGTTGGAAACGTTCAAAAGAGGTCTGGTATGTCCTCTTCGAGCACCATACTCAGTCCGGCAAACTCTATTACGCCGGCAAGTACGGCATAGCAGACGAACAGTATCTGGTGGAGATGTCCCGGAATAATTCCTTCACGCCTGATGAAAAAAAGGAAGTCGAAGAAAAACGGGAAGAGAATCGTAAAAAAATCGAAGCCATGATGGAGGATCAGCGCAAGGTCTGCAAAGATAAAGCTCTCCGTCTATGGAACACGGCAGCAGACAGCGTCTCGGCCTCCCTCCCCTACATTGTAAAAAAAGGAATCCGGCCTATCGGTGCTCGCCAGCTGAGAAATCAGCTCTTGATTCCGATGTATCAGGTCAATCTGGAGAACCCGAAGCAGCCCTGTCTTGTCATGGTTAGTCTGCAAATCATTACTGAAGCAGAGACCGATGACGGCGGAAAAGAAATCAAGAAAGTATTCCTGACCGGAACACCAAAAAAGGGATCGTTTTGCCTACTGGCTCCTCCCGGAACTCCGGAGTCGGACATTGTTTACGTTTGTGAAGGCTGGGCGACCGGGTGCAGCATTTATCAGGCCACACAAAAATCCGTTTATGTCGCATTCGATGCCGGGAACCTTGACTCGGTAATCGCCTCAATTAAGCGAATCGAAAAAGCAAAGATCGTGATCGCTGCCGACAATGATTGTCACTATCACACAAAACTCAAAAATGACTTCAAAGAAAAATACGGAGTTGATCTGCAGATCGGAGCTTCTAGAAGCTGTCAGCCGCAGTTGATAGACACTCCTGCCGGGCAGGTGACTGTCAAGGCCTATTGGGGCGAGATGGATGGAGAAACGTGTGTTTACTATTCGGAAAAAGCTCCCGGACAGAAAAAGGCGATCCAGCGAAACGGATTAAACACCGGCGTGATGAAAGCCACCATGGCTGCCATTAAACACCGTTGCTTAATGACTGTCCCGAAATTTAAAGACCCGACGAAACTCGGAACAGACTTCAACGATTTGGTCTCTGAAGAAGGCATTGATATGGCTAGAGAACAGTTGGCCATACTAATGAATCCATCGGATCGGACTCCGACACCAAAAGAAAAAAGAGAAATCCGCGCCAAAGAGAAAGCTAAGGCGGCCAGCCAGGCCGCACGGATTGTCGAGGAGCTGGGAAAAACGTACATCCATATTTATCCGGAAGACGTTTGCTGGGATCTGAAAGAAAAACTCCTTGTCAAAATCGGAGTTCTCCGGCAATGCTACGAATCCAAACTGGTGACCGCTTATTTGACGAATGCTTATGGCAATTTGAAACGCATCCGGAAAGATCAACTCGTCTTTCGTCCGGACGGCGTCGTCCCTCCCGGCTGTGTAAATACCTTTACAGGCTGGAAAACAAACCCGGACCCGAACGCCAGTTGCGCTAAATTGATTTCACACCTCTTCCTTATTTGTGAAGAGGACGAGCACGTCTTTGATTGGGTGCTTAAATGGCTGGCCTACCCGATCCAGCACCCAGGCGCAAAAATGCATACCGCCTTAGTGGTCTTCGGCGAGCGCGAAGGAACCGGTAAAAGTATGTTTTTCGATGCCGTCTCCCGTATTTATGGCCGTGAATATTCCCGGCACGTTGACCAGAAACTGATGACTTCCCGTTTCAATATGTGGCTGTCTCACAAATTGTTTGTGGTCGCAGACGAGGTCGTCACCAGTAAAGAGCGTCGGGAACTGAAAGGCATTTTGAAAAATCTCATCACCAGCCCCGTGCATCAGCTCGAAGAGAAAAACATGCCCGTGGTCGAAGAGGATAACCTGACCAACTTTGTCTATCTATCCAACGAAATGCAGCCGTTGGCTCTGGATTGGTTTGATAGGCGATACATGTGCATCCGGTATAACGCAGAACTCTCGCCGCAATACTTCAATGAACTCGCCGAGGAAATCGAAAACGGCGGCGTTAACGCTTTGTGCCATTACTTGATGCACGTTGACCTGACAGGATTTGAACCGAGCACAAGGCCAATTGAAACTCAGGCCACACGAGATTTGAAGGAACTCGGAACCGATTCTGCTCGCAGGTTTCTGCTTAAGTGGATCAATGAAGAAACACCGTTTCTTGTCGGTCCGGCCTCAAGTCAGGATCTCTATAGAGCCTATTTGCTCTGGCTCCCTTCTGCCGGCGAGCGGCAAATGATGACTGCCACGATGTTCGGATTGACGGCGTCGTCGATGATGATCCGGCGAGAGAAGGTTCGGGCGGTAGTCTATGACCATGAATACTCCGTCAGCGATTTTAAAAATGACAAACAGACCAAGGAAAAACGTCTGACTGTTTACTTTCCGAACAAAACGGAAGAGGAGATGCTGGCTAATCCGCCGGAGAGGATTGAGCTGTCTCAACAGCTCAGAAATTTTCAGGATAGTTTGTATCAAGCCAATAGGAGGCAGCGAAACTATGGTCATATTTAATTCACTCCTCCCCCTCCTTCCTGCCGAAGGCGCCCTCCGCGCCGAGGGTGACGGAGTGTTTGCGTCAAAAAACATAGACTGGATACCGTTTGGATACGGTTTGGATATGGTTTTGGATAGGGTTGAGAAAAAATATTTTTTCAATAATTCAATTGGTTGGGTGGCCTTGGATACGGTGGATACGGTTAATTCAAACTCTTATGCGCGTGAGGAATTAATACACACGTGTTTAACGGATAAAGAGCAAGTAGAAAAAATCTCACGCGCGAGCTTCAATAGAAATAACTATATCCACTATATCCAAATAAGAAAAATAATAAATAAATCAAACAATTACAAAAACACAACCATATCCAAAACGGTTCCATAACTATATCCAAACGGTATCCAGTATTTTTTATTAGAGAGAGGACAACAAATTGGCCAGAATCCCAAGAATCAAACACATCCTTATCAAGTGGATGAACTGGCGGAATAGAAGCCGCATCAGAATGCATTGCCTGCTGGCTTTAGGTAACGATGTCGTGAGTTCCTCCAGGACGCCGCAGGATTTGATTAACGCAGCCGGCGTTGATTTCTACATGATGCGGGTCGACAAAATCATCAGCAGATTGCCGGACGAAGAAAGAACGGCTGTTTTCGCCGTCTATGGCGGAAAAGTCCGTACTGGTATGGCAAGAGCGGCCATTCGATTATCGGTTCATAGGGACACTCTTTTTAATCGACTTTGCATGGCAGACAGGGATATTGCGGAGGCTTTAGATGAGATTGCTAACAACGCTGAAACCACTAAGGGAAAATACCGATCCGACATTTTTGATGAAAAAGTGCTATATTTTCGTAAAATTCAGCGGAAAGAGCGCAAAACGCCTTTGTAGCGCTTTTATTTTTCTCCCTATATCCTCCCCTATCCATTTTAAAGCTCAACGCACACAAGCGATTTTGAGCGGAAATAGAGGCCTTTTTCAGCAGTTTTCCTTGAAAGAAAATACTCTCATCCAGTGACGACTGGATGAGAGTATTTGAAGAATTAACTTTGATTCTCCATGTTCGCTAAAACAAAGGAAATCATGAGTGAGGATAGGCTTTCCCGGCTGAGCCATATCAACCGGGCCAATGAACTACCGCAACCTCGGAAATCGCACATATAACGCAATATTCGAGACGGCAAAAAACGCCAGATTTGCGATGTAAAGAAAAAAATCGAAGACACACAAAAACTTAAGCGCCTTCCGGGCGCTTTTTTCATGGGAAAAAATATGGATTTAGACAGAAAGCTCCAGATCGTTTACCGAAAGGTCGAAGATCTGATTCCTTACGAAAGAAACTCCCGAACTCACAGCGAAGAGCAAATTGAGAAAGTTGTCGCCGCAATTAAAGAGTTCGGTTGGACGAATCCGATCCTCATTGATGAAGAACAAGGCATTATCGCCGGTCACGGTCGCCTTGAGGCCGCAAAACGCCTCGGCATGAAGGAAGTGCCCGTTCTTGTCCTGACCGGCCTGACAGAGGCACAAAAACGCGCCTATATCATTGCCGACAATAAACTGGCTCTTGAGGCTGGTTGGGATGAAGACCTTTTGAAGGAAGAGTTGGAATGGCTTACCGCGCATGATTATTCATCCGAATTAACCGGATATGACGAGAAAGAAATCCAAGCTCTCCTGTCTTTTGAATCGGAAGCAGAGTCGGACGAAGAGGATTCTGAGGTCGTGGACGAGGCAGAGAGTGAACAGCCTGAAATTAAGGATGCCGAAATCATCCCTGTGCCTCCCGTTCCCAAAACTCGGTCGAAAGATATATGGATCTTGGGAGTGCACAGACTCATGTGCGGAGATTCGACCAACGAGGCCGATGTGGCTAGGTTAATGGGGGGGGGTAGAGTAAATCTCTACCTAACTGATCCTCCATATAACGTTGCGTACACGGGTAAAACCGCGGATGCCTTAACGATTCAGAACGACAAGATGGATGATGAATCGTTCAGAACGTTTTTGCATAAGGCATTTAAAGCGGCTGATATGGTATTGCTTCCGGGCGGAGTTTTTTATGTTTGGCACGCAGATTCGGAAGGCTTCAATTTCCGCGGTGCGTGCAGAGACGTTGGCTGGACTGTGCGCGAGTGCCTGATTTGGTCTAAAAACTCTATGGTCTTGGGCCGCCAGGACTACCAGTGGAAGCACGAGCCCTGCCTGTACGGATGGAAGGAAGGCGCAGCGCACGCTTGGTATTCGGATCGCTCTCAGACGACTGTTCTTGAGTTCGACAAACCGGTTCGCAATGCCGCGCATCCGACAATGAAACCGGTTGATCTCTTTGCTTACCTGATCCAAAACAGCTCTAAAGAAGGAGACATTGTCCTCGATTCCTTCGGAGGATCAGGTACAACGATCATTGCCTGTGAAGGACTCAAGAGGCAGGCTTGCGTGATGGAACTTGACCCGGCGTACTGCGATGTGATTATCCGTCGTTGGCAGGATGCAACAGGGCAGAAAGCGGTTCGTGAGGATGGGAAAACGTTTGATGAAATAGCCGTCTAGGACTTTTTTTCCATCTCTAACAGAGGAGTTCCGTTAAACATCCAGTACTGCGGGCCTCTGACACCCCTACTGCGGTTTAAAAGTTGTTTTGCAACAGCGGTTAGACTGGTGATCTCTCCTTTGTACTCGATATGCCGATTGTCAACGACTTTAACTTTTATTCGCTTATCCGGAATGTAGTTCAATAGGTCTCCGGGATTGAGACCAATTGAAAATAGGTCAATTCTCGCTTGCTTTGAGGGTTTACGTTCGTTGTATCTGTGCAAGCGTTTTTCTGTTCCGTGTATTTCTGCGAAAGATTGAAGTTTTTGAAAAATTGCCTCTGGACTGGCTTTGAAAAACTCACGACGCCGTGTTTTGCCATTGATTTCTTCTTGACTTCTTTCGAACTCTCCTAAGAGATCATGGAATTTCTTATCAGCAACCGCGCAGGGAACGTCGTAAGTTGCGAAAAGGCGAAAGGAAAAAGGAACCATTGTCGAATTATTCAGCGTTTTTAGCCTTTGAGGCAGATTTGTTGTGAACCCAACCTTTACCCATTCAGGAAAGGACGGGTTGGTCAGAATATAGATCGTTCCGGATGTTTTTTTTCGCATTGTTTGCTCCTTGGTTTCCGATATTTTAATGATCCAAATAGCTTTGAATTTTTATTGTTATTTTTCAATAAGTTGGGTTGATCGGTCTAAAACACAGAGCTAATGTATGGGCATTGGAAAACACCACTCAAGGAAAACAAAATGAAGCAAAACAAAACAGAAAACCAAGTTGTACATATCGACTTTGACAACATTGGCGAAAGAGAAGACTGGGTTCAAAAATTCTTGGACAACCCATCCCTCCACGATAATGGATATTTCACCTTGGTTGCCGAGCTCGGCGGCGTTCCCAAAAAGTTTTTAAAGAAATACGGTATCAAGGAACATTTGAACTTTGTGCGATTAGCTGACAAATTCCGCAACACTAGCGAAAGAAAGGCAAAAAAAGACCCGTTGGTGATCGAAAACACTCAACAGATATATGCACTCGCAATCAGGCTTGGATTTAGTCAAAAAGAATCTGCATTGATAGCCGAACGAGTAACAAAGATGGCCTTTGGCAGCGCTCGTTACATAAGGGATTACTGCATGCCGATCATGGACAACATCAAAGCCAAGAGGAAATATCCGGAGCTTGCAGATGTTTTCGGTTGGTTCTAAATAGCTAATTTCCCAGGCGCCTTCGGGCGCTCTTTTGTTGTCGGTTTTAGGTACTTCCGGGGACTTTCGGGATTGCGGGCGTGAAACCCCGATTTTTCTCTACATCTGAAAAATTTTAGGGGGTTGTAAAGTAAAAATTAGGAGATTTTATGACGACTCAGCAGCAAATAGCAGAACACCTCGGACTGAGTCAACAAGCAGTTTCTAAGCAGCTTTCAAAACTTGGGCTTGATTGGAAAACGGCGAGCTTGGATCAGATCAGACTCGAATACATCAAGCAGCTGCGAAAGGCCGCAGCCGGACAAACGGACGAATACATGAAGGTAAAACTTGCTAGGGAGCGAATCGAGACCGAGCGAGTGCTCATCCAGCTCAAAAAAGAAAAAGGCGAGCTCGTGGATATCAAGGAATTGATTCCCGTGCTTCGTACCGTTTTCTCAGGTTTTAAAAACCGCCTCCTGGCGATTCCGAATTTTGTCCGAAGCGAGGTTTATGTAGCCACCGGTCGGGAAATGGATGAACTCGTCTTTGCCGAAAAGTGCGAAGAGACTCTGAAGGATTGTTATGAATACGTCAACGGCTATAGCCAAACTATTGAAAGTTCTGGCGGCGGAGGTGGCGCCCCCGGTTAGGATGACGACCACCGAATGGGCCGAAAAGTATCGGTTCATGAGTCCGAAGTCCACAGCCCTTCCGGGCCGTTACGTGGCCTCGGCAACTCCGTGGGTTGCCGGAATCCACGAGGCGCTTGATGATCCGAAAGTTTTTAAAGTCGTCGCTCAGAAGTCCGCCCAGGTCGCGTGGACCGACGGCGTCCTTTTGAACTATATCGGCCACCGAATTCACTTGGCTCCCTGCCCCATCATTGTCATGTTTGACAAAGAAGGCTCGGCCAAAAAATTTAACGAAGAGAAGTTCGTTCCGATGGTTGAAGTGACACCTTCGCTTTCCGCTTTGATTCCTGTCGGATCCAAGCGAGACCGTGACAACAAATGGGGTTTTAAAGGTTTCCCGGGCGGATTTTTGAAATTCGTGAGTTCCAATTCTCCGTCCGAAGTGAAATCGACGCCGGCCCCAGTGGTCTGCGTGGAAGAGCCGGATGACTGTAATTCGGACGTCAAGCAGCAAGGCGATACGATAAAACTTTTGGAAGAACGAACCAAGTCCTTTCCTAGGCGCAAGATTATCTTCGGGGGCACACCAACCGTAGCGGGTTTATCCAAGGTCGAAGCAGCCTACCGAGAAAGCGATAAGAGGAATTTCTTTGTAAGGTGTTCGCACTGCGGAGAGTGGCAAACACTTTCCTGGGAGAACGTGAGTTGGCAGCACGAAGAAGGTCGTCGACACGAAATCTTCGGAGATGCGCTGCCGGAAACTGCTCGCTACGTTTGTCCGTTTTGCGGCTCGCAATGGAATAACGAAGAGAAAAACCGAGCGGTAAAACACGGTGAATGGAGACCGACGGCAGATTTCAGCGGCGTGGCGGGCTTCTACATCAATGAGCTTTACAGCCCGTTCCCCGGATCGAGTTTGGAAGAAATCGTTAAGAAGTTCCTTTCAGCCAAAACAAAACTCGATCAGGGCGATGACAGCTTCATGAAGAGCTTTGTCAATAACCAGCTCGGGCTGCCATACGAATTTTCAAACGGCCTGCCGGATATTAACGACCTTGCAGAACGCTGCGAAGATTACGAAGAAATGACGGTTCCGGTAATGGGAGTAGTCCTTACCGCAGGCGTCGACGTGCAGCACGATCGACTGGCCGTCATCATTCGAGCGTGGGGAGCCGGGGAAGAGTCCTGGTTGGTGTATTGGGGAGAAATCCACGGTACGACCATGATTCCGGAGAAAGGCGCCTGGGAGGATCTGGACAAACTCTTGGATCAGGATTTCCTTTGTCAGGGCGAATATAAGGCAAAGATTCGGGCTGTTTCGATCGACTCTTCAGACGGTCAGACAAACGATGCGGTTTATTCGTATGTCCGAGCAAGAAGACAGAAAGGTTACATGGCCGTGAAAGGCTCGTCAGTCAACGACGATTCGAAGGAAATCTTCACGACCCCTAAAGTTTCGGTTGACCTAAACGGCAGATACAAGGCCACGCGCTTCGGCGTGAAACCATTCATTGTCGGCACCAGCCGGGCCAAAGATCTGATTCTCGGGGTTGATGCCAACGGCGGACGTGTGAAACTTACCGGCGACGGTCCGGGCAGGCTCCACTGGTACAAGAACGTAAGACCTGACTATTTTGAACAGTTAACAAGCGAAGTTAAAGCTCCGAAAGGCAGAGGATTAAAACGCGTTTAGCAAAAGAAATCCGGAGTCAGAAACGAGGCTCTGGACTGCGAAGTTTATGCGCTCCATGCTGCCCGTTCTTTACGACTCCACTTATGGAAAAAGGAGCGGTGGGAGACGGAACTTGCTGAGCAAAAACAGCTCAGACTCTTTTCTGATGAGGATTCCGCACCCGATCCCAAAAAAAATATCGAAAAACAAACGGCTCCGAAAACGGAAGTAGAAAACGTTGCACCTCCTGCGGAGGTCGCATCTGAGCCCCCCAAAGAGGTTCCTCGAGACGACTTCTTCCGGGCGTTTGAAAATCAAGGAGATTATGGATGGTAGAAACCTTTACCGTTGGGGATAGTTTTGAATGGAAGATAGATTTTAGGCACGGCTATCACCCGCATAAGTTGCCGAGCAAAGTATCGGTAAAGGCGTTTATAAAAAACGCCGACTCGGACCCGCTGGAAGTTACTAACGCGGCTATTGAGAGCAAACACATCAGCGTCTTTTTAAGTTCGAAAGACTCTCTGAAGTTAAAACCCGGGCGGGCCAGCTTGATCTTGCGTTTTGCGAATGAGGATGGTTTTAGAAAAACCCTAATAGCTGACACTTTTGAAATCATGCCGGCTATTGAGGATGAAACATTCGATCCTCGCACCGAGGCTCAGCGCTGCCTCGATCAGGCCCGTTCAGCCCTTTCAAAGTTCATCGCGAGCGGCGGCCGAGTGAAAAGGTACACCATAGGCTCCCGCACAATCGAATACTCGACGATTATGGAACTTCAAAAAGTCATCGATTATTACCTCGAACAGGTTTACTTAGAGGAATGCCGGAGAGCGGGACGCGATCCTAGAAAAATTCTGGTGAAATTCGTATGAAAAAAAGTAAACGAAAACTTAAGCGGACAACCGATAGACCGGCTATGAGCACCGGTGAAATAGTCGGGTTGAACGAGCGAGCGTTTGCTGCCGCCGCAGGAAACCGATTCACGGCAGATTGGAGGGCTTGGGGAACTTCGCAGGATGCAGAGTTAGCCAACGACCTCACAACTCTGCGTAATCGCAGCCGCCAGATGTTGCGGGACAATCCGCACGCTATGAACATCTGCCGTATCGTGCAGAACAACGTTGTCGGCAGCGGCATCTCGACTCAGGCAAGAATCGTACTTCCGAATGGAGATCCGGACGATGCTTTGAATAATGCAATTGAATCGGCGTGGGCTGAATGGTGCGAAAAGGAAACGTGCCATACAGCGGGGCAGCTTTCCATGACAGATATGCTTCGGCTGGCCATGGCCGGTGTATTCCGAGACGGAGAATTTTTTATTCGGAAAATTCATCGCGTCTTTGGTCGCGGAGAAATTCCATTTGCTCTTGAGGTCATCGAGCCGGACCTTCTCCTTGATTTTGAAGGAGCTCCGGTGCGATCTAATAACGGTGCAGAACTGCGGCTCGGCATTGAAGTCGACGATTGGATGCGGCCAATGGCCTATTGGTTCCGAGACAAGCATCCGGGAGACCTGATTTTTCCGCAGACGGAGAAAAAAGCCAGAAGAATACCGGCCAAAGAAATCGAGCACCTGTATGTCGTTAACCGCTGGCCGCAAACTCGCGGAACACCGTGGATGCATTCGATTCTTTTGCGCCTTCGGCAAATGTCCGGATATGCGGAATCTGAGCTTATAGCAGCACGAATAGCCGCAAACAACGTCGGTTTTATTGAACAAAATATTGATGTTGAGCCAACAGCATCAGGCGCTAAAGTTCACATACCTCCGATGGAGCGATCTGAACCGGGAACTTTCCGGCGACTGCTTCCGGGAGAAAAGGTCACTCCCACAAATTTGAATCGGCCGGCAGGAAATTTAGAAGTTTTCATGCGGTACATGTTGCGCGAGATTGCATCCGGCGTCGGCGTCTCTTACGAGTCGTTGAGCCGGGATTACAGTCAAAGCAACTATTCCTCCAGCCGCCTTGCTTTAACGGACGAAAGAGAGAATTGGCGAGTTCTTCAGCGCTGGCTAATCGACAACTTCCTCTCTCGAATTTATCGAGAGTGGCTTGATGCAGCGGTAGTCTCCGGAAGAATCCAGATCAAGGACTATTTCCAAAACAAAAGAAAGTATCAAGCTGTTGAATTTAAACCCAGAGGTTGGCCTTGGGTGGATCCTTCAAAGGAAATGAAGGCTTACGAAACTGCGGTCCGTTTAGGCATCATGTCGCGGGCGGATGCGGCAGCCACGAGCGGAAGCAACCGCGATATCCAAGAAATCTTCAAAGACATTAAGGCAGAAACCGAAATGATTAAAAAGGACGGACTTGACTGGATGCTGAAGGCAAGCCCACAAAATGAGGGAATTTCAACCGATAGAGGTAAAGATGATGACGATAAAGACTGACCCGGCGCAATGCCGGGTTTTTCGTACCCGGGCACTGGAAACCGGAATAAAGGAGCGAACCTTCAAGTTTGAGCGCGCTCAAGAAACAAATGAAGAAAATCGCACTATGCGAATTTCTGTGGCTAGCGAGTACCCGGTCGATCGATGGGGCGACAAGGAAATCCTGAGCCATTCCCCGGGAGCGCAAAAAATCGGAGAAAGGCAGCAATCTATGCCGCTTCTCTTTAACCACAAACCCGACAACATTATCGGTGTCGTGGAATCTCTCACCCAAGAAGGAAAGAGAACCTACGCAAACATCCGTTTTGCAAAAACTCCGGAAGGAGAAAAAGCCTTTTCTTTAGTCAGAGAAAAAATCCTGACAAACGTCTCTGTCGGATATGCGGTGAACAAATATGAGTTGGATACCACCTCGGATGTTTACCGCGCGATCGATTGGGAAATTATGGAAGTTTCACTGGTATCCATCCCTGCCGACCCAACGGTCGGAGTTTATAGATCTTTAACCACATTGGAGAACAACCAAATGGCATTACCTGCTACAACAAATACCAAACCTGCTGCTCCTGCAGCAAACCACGCTGAATCCCCTGTCCAGCAAACAAGAGAGGCTCCGGGTTCTCAGGCTGCTCCGGCCCCTGTCACGATTGACGTTCATGGCATTGAAAGACGAGCCGCTGAAGCAGCCGTTGAAAGAGTTCGGGCAATTCAGACCATGTGTCGCGATTTTGATATCAGCGACTCCGACGCCGATCGTTTCATTCGCAGCGAGCAATCCCTCGACCAAGTCAGAGCGGCAGTGATGGATCAATTAAAGAGCCGTAGAGCCACACCTGCAGCTTCTCAATCCAGAGCTGTCGGCATCGACTTCAACTTAGGCTTGTCCCCGCAGGAAAGACAGCGCTATTCCCTGGTCCGAGCCATTAACGCCTATTGCTCCGGTAATTGGAATAACGCCGGCTTTGAAAGAGAAATCAACCAAGAACTCTCTAAGAGAATGGGACGTTCCTCTCAAGGCTTTTTTATGCCGACAGACCTTCCCTTCTACGGATCTCGCGATGCAGGATACAGCGCAGGATCCGCGGTCGACGGCGGCAATACTATCGCTACAGACCTTTTGGCCGGCTCCTTCATTGATATGCTGCGCAAGAGATCTATTGTTTTGAGTCTCGGCGCTACCTTCCTGACCGGCTTGCAAGGCAAAGTTGAAATTCCTCGCCAGAGCGAAGCAACAACTGCCCAGTGGATTCCTGAAAACGGCACAGTTACTCCGACCAATGCGAAGTTTGACAAGATCGCACTCAACATGAAGACGATCGCTTCTAAGACCTTCATGAGCCGCAACCTTATCCTTCAGAGCTCGATCAACATCGAAAACTTCGCTCGCATGGAATTGATCCGCAGTTTAGCTGAAGGTATCGACCAGGCAGCGCTCTATGGAACCGGCGCTAACAATCAGCCGACAGGTATCGCCAACTATACAGGCATCAACGAAGTTGTCGGCGGCGAAAACGGTGCTCCGTTGAGCTTCGATCATCTGATCGAAATGGAAACGCTCGTAGCAGAAAAGAATGCCGACGTGGCCAATATGACTTACTTGGCCAATGCTCGCACAATCGGCTGGCTCAAGCAGTTAAAGAACCGCGATGGCGGCTATTTATGGAAAGCCATCACCGACACAAGACGCAACTCCATCCCGGGAGAACTCAACGGATATCCGGTTGCTCGCTCCAACAGAGTCCTCAGCGATTTGGACAAGGGCACTTCGAAGGGCGTCTGCTCTGATTTATTCTTTGCCAACTGGGCTGACTTGATCGTTGGCGAATGGGGCGTGATTGAAATTCTTCCGAACCCGTATTCTTCTACCGCGTTTGATAACGGCGGCGTCGAAGTTCGCGCTCTGCAATCCGTAGACCTCAACATCCGTCATCCGGAATCCTTCTGCGTAATGCGTGATGCCTTGGTCACAAGTTCTGCTGCCGCAGCAGTTGCAAGCTCTGCAACGTCTGGGGGTGCTTCTTCTGAATAAACAGGCGGTACTTCTTCTGAAAAAACGGACGAATAAACCTGAACGGGCGGCTCAAGCCGCCCGTGGAGCGAACCGATGACAAGTTTTAGAGAAATGCTTCAGGACGATGTCGATTCGGTTTTTCTGAATGAAGAGGAGTTTGCCGAAATTCATGAAATCAACGGCAAGAAGATAAAGTGCGTAATTGACAAAGATATCCGGGCGGCCCTTGGAAACAGCGGGGAAGCAGCAGAATTCTTGGGCGTTTTTAGAAATACTCTAACCGTTTTCATTAATGCTAAAGAAATGACGCCTCCGAAGGCCGGATCACGTTTTGCTATTGACGGATCTCTTCACTTGGTCGTCGAATCCTATGTCGAAGACGGAATGCTCAAAGTCGTTGCTCAAGAGGTTCTGTCATGAAGCAATTTAAAGTCTCTGTTTCAAACAACGCTCTTTCTCGTGCGGAATCGGCTCTGGAAGAAATACCGAGAGCTTTTCAAAAAGCGCTCCCTAGAGCTATTAATCGCACTTTAATTTCAGGCCGCGTAATTGCATCAAAGGCGGCTGCTGAAAAATTCTCCGTAAAAGCCTCTGAGGTTAAGAAGGCGTGCCGGATCGTCAAAGCATCTGGTAAGAAGCCTGAAGGGGAGCTTCGGCTCTCTGGCTCAAACTTGCCTCTGCGATCGTTTGCTCACACTCCTCGATCAGAAAACACGACAGGCGCTCGTCGCAAACAAGTCTCCGTATCTATTTCCAGATCGCGCAGAGAAGTCCTAAATAAAGGATTCAAGTGGCGCGGACATATTTTCGAGAGAACGGGAATTCGAAAGGCAACGAAAGCTAACCACAGGGTTCACGAAACGATCAAGAAGCGTTACGGACCTTCTGTCGTCGCAATGGTCGGGAATCAAGCTGAGAAAGTACAAGACCGTATGAATGAGATGCTTCAGACCCGTTTGGACCACGAGGTAAACGCAATTTTGGAAGGAAAAGCAAAGTGAATGAAATTAACTTATGCGACTCATTAGTAGAGTTGGTCAAAGATACCGTAAAAAATTTCCGGCTATTAAACAAAAACGGGGAGGCAGTCACCCCGAAAGTTTATAGCGGATTTTTGCCTTTAAAGAACGATGAGGAGGTCTTCCCTTATGTTTTGGTTCGTCATGAAAAGTCATCCACCGACTGGGAGGGAACTAACTGCTCCGTTTCAATCATTGCCGGATCATTCTGTGACGGAAAAGGGCCTTCAGGAATAGAAGGCGAGGACATGAACGGTCAGAAAGACTGCCTATTGGTTCTCTCGGCTATCCGGACCGCACTTTTAGAGCTTCCTGCCGAAACGCTGGCTGAAAGGTACGTCTTGATGCCTAAGATAGACATCGATATCCATTCTGAACAAGCTTTCCCGTACTGGCAGGCCGATATGACCACGAATTGGTTCATGCCGCAGCCGGCCATGCAGCATATCAGGAGTGATTTCTGATGAATGCGCGTGTTTACATCGGGCCGTCGTTCCCTGGTTTGACCGAGGGGACGATTTTTTATAGCGATCTTCCTCCTCATCTGAAGAACCTTTTTTCAGAAAAGTATCCTTCCGCTCGGCATTTAATCGTTCCCGTGAGCTCCCTGCAGCAGGCTCGGAAAGATATGCACGTGCAGGGACAAATACTGAATTTTTATCTCAAACAACTTTTAAAGGAACTAGAAAATGGCGTATGAACATGGTGTTCGTATTTCCGAGCAGGCCACCAGCCTGCTGCCGACCGTTGAAGTCTCCGCGGGTATTCCGGTGATTATCGGCACCGCAGCGGTCAATATGGCCGATCCGGAGAATGTAAATAAACCCAAACTTTGCTATTCCTATGCTGAAGCAGTGGAGGCTTTCGGCCACGTTCCGGCAGAACTTGATCCGGAATCCGGCCTCAAGAAATTCCGCTTCAGTATTTCCGAACTCATTCAGTCGGCATTTTCTCTGTACGGAGTTTGTCCGATTATTGCGATCAATGTTTTGGATCCTGCAAAACATAAGTGCACAGTCTCCGCGACTTCAGTGAGACTTGACCCTAAGACCGGACAAGGAGTGGTAGAAGAGACCGGCATTCTTTCGGTCGGCCTTACGTTATCTTCTGAGAGCGGGAAGTATTCGGTCAATGATGACTTCGTCCTTTCTTTTGATGACGACGGTTTCCTTGTGATTACAAGCTTGAAAAATGAAGACGGCGACTTCAAGTGCCAGACAGGAACGGACATCACGCTTTCCGCAGAAAAACTCGATCCATCCAAGGTTACCGAAGAGGACATTATCGGCGGTGTGGACACAGAAGGTCGAAAGCGCGGGCTGGAGCTTATCTCGGATATCTTCCCTCTCTTCCGTCTGGTGCCGGGCACAATCATCGCTCCAGGCTACTCAGAAAATCCGGGAGTGGCGGCGGTAATGGCCGCAAAGTGCGCTTCAGTCAACTCTGTGTTTAAGTCTGTTTGTGTGGTCGATGTACCGACAGACACGGTAAAACAATACACGGAAGTTGCCGCATGGAAAAATGACAACAATATCGTTGATCCTCTCCAGATTGCCTGCTGGCCGGAAATCAGGCTAGACGAGACAATTTATCGTATGTCCAGCCAGATCGCCTGTTTAATGGCTCAGGTTGACAGCGAAAATGACGACGTGCCGTATGTCTCCCCGTCAAACCACAATCTTCAGATGACCGGAACAGTGCTTAAGGATGGCACTGAAGTCGTGTTGGGACAGGACAATGGAGCCTACCTCAACGGAGAAGGCGTCGTTACCGCTTTGAACTTTATCGGCGGCTGGGTCGCCTGGGGTAATAGAACGGCGGCTTATCCAGGTAGCACGGATGTGAAAGATACCTTCATCCCCGTTCGCAGAATGTTCAACTGGATCGGAAACACCTTCGTTCAAACTTTCTGGCCGAGAATAGACGGTCCACTCAATCGCAGACAGGTTCATACGATTGTTGACAGCGCCAATATTTGGCTGAACGGCCTCTCGGCACAGCAGTACATCTTGGGCGGAAGAATTGAATTTCTAGAAGACGAGAACACGACCCTGGATTTGATGGACGGCAAAGTAGTCTTCGATGTATCCGTGACTCCGCCTTCTCCGAACAGAGCAATCAATTTCAAATTTAAATACGACGTTCAATATCTTCAGACCCTTTTTCAGTAAGGAGCTAAATAATGGAAGGAAGTAATAAAGTCCCTGAAAGACTGATTAACTACAGGGTCTATAACGAAAACAATGCCCTTCTGGGTATTGCAACTGTTGACTTGCCTGAAATACAGGCAATGAGCGATACGGTCAGCGGCGCAGGCATTGCCGGCGAAGTTGACAGTCCCGTCCTCGGGCATTTTCAGGCAATGAGTGCGACATTTAATTGGCGCACGATTGAAAAGCCGGCCATGGACCTGGCCAAACAGCAAGCCCACCACTTGGAAATCCGCGGCTCTCAGCAACAGTTCCGTACCGCCGAAGGAAAGCTCGCTAGTTCCCCCGTGCGCGTTGTTATGCGAGCCATTCCGAAGAATTTCAGTCTTGGCACCTTTGAGCCTGGTTCTACAACAGACTCTTCGACAGAATTCGAGGTGATTTACATCAAAGTATTTGTGGATGACAAGGAAGTTTTGGAAGTCGACAAATATAACTTCATCGCCAAGTTCGGAGATACCGACATGTTGGAAAGCGTCCGGAAAGACTTAGGACTTGCGTAACGAATAAGCCGGAGTGATCCGGCTTTCGATTTTATGGATTTAAAGCAATGAAATATACATTAAGTGAACCGTTTGAATTCGAAGGCAAAACGTACGACACAATTGATTTAAATATTGAATCTTTTAACGGAAAAGCCGCCGGCGAAATCAGGCGAAGATTAGAAGATCCAAGCCGTGTCATTCCTGTAGCCTGGATGGATGACGAATACTGCTCTCTCATGGCCGCGAAGTCCGCAGGACTCCCGTATGAATTTATGGATGCTATTCCTGCTTCGGACTATTTTGGAATTATTGATGAGATCAAGGCTTTTTTTACAAAACGGGCCTTCTCGAGAGAAAAGAGGGCAAAATCGATGCTCGAAAAATCGAAGAGCGAATAATGAAATACTGCCTCTGGTTAGCTTCAAACGGAGGCGGTGGCTCTGCTCTCGAATGGTTCGAAGTCCCCATTGTTGATTTGGCTAGGTGGGTGTTCGAGTTAAATAAGATCTTGAACGAACAGCAAAAGAGAAATAAGTAAAAAACTCAGAGGAACGAAAGAAACCAAAAGAAAGCAATCACCGGCGATAAAAAAAGCAGAAGGAATCCTAGCCAGACTAAAAGGAGCAATAACTGAGCTCCGTAAATCACGGCAAAAAAAGCGATTGAGACAAACTTGCTCAGAACGGAATCCCCGGCAAGCTCGGTCGGTGATACTACGGGAGTAAGCAGAAGAAGAGTGATGCTTGCATCTTTTTGCGGTTTTATTTTGCTCGATCGACACGCGAAATATGCCCCGGGGTTTATTTGACCGCTTGTGCTTCCTGAGTCCGAAAACATTGCTTCCTCCTCTTTTCCTTTCATTTTAGGAATTATTCTCAGTTAAGTAAACGGAATTCTCAAATATGGGCACTAAAACGTATGAATTGATGTTCCAAGTTGCCGCCTCAATGAATCAGAAGTTTTCTTCTGTTTTCAAAAAGGCCGCAAATCTGACGAAAATTGCCGAAGAAAGAGTGGATTCCTTTAATAAGACAAGTTCAAAGATTGACGGTCTCAATCGGCAAATCGAAGCAACAAAAAAACTTTCGGCTCAATATTTCCGGCAGAAAGCAGCGCTCGACAATCTTCGATCTGCGATGTCGAGAACGAATGCGCCGTCGGCCGTCATGAAAACCGCAGCGGCCCGCTTAACGAAAGAAGTCGCAACCTCCAAGATTAAATTGGATGCTGAAGTCCGCAGTCTGGCGAACCTTAGAAAGGAACTTGGAGTAACGGGTCTTTCTATGCAACAGCTTTCTCAAAAACAAGCTTATTTATCTAAGAAAGCCACGGAATATTCAAAAATAATTAGCAAAAATAACACTATTAAAAGGATCAACGGAGTTCAGAATTCACTACGTGAAAACGGCGTCGGATCCATGGTTGCATTATCTACCATAGGCACTGAGGTCGCTAGATTTACTGCCATGCCGGTCAAGCAAGCCATGCAAATGGAAGATGCGATGGCTGAAATCAGAAAAGTCGTGGATTTTTCGACCCCCGACGGACTGAAGAATATGCAAAAAGCTCTTGAGGAAATGAGCTTGACTATTCCTATTACCGCTGACGGTTTGGCACAAATTACGGCGGCAGCCGGTCAAGCCGGTATCAAAGAGAAGGACCTGATCCGTTTTACAGAAACTGCCGCCAAGATGGGCGTGGCCTTTGATATGACCGCGGGTGAAGCCGGAGAAATGATGGCCAAGTGGCGAGCCGGTATGAATCTTACTCAGGATCAAGCTGAAAGTTTGGCTGACGCAACGAATGCTCTCAGTAACGAAAACGCTGCCATGGCCCAGCAGGTCGGTGAGGCATTGAAGCGTTACGGTGCACTCGGGCAAGTTGCCGGACTTACCGCTAAGCAAACGGCCGCGATGGCTGCAACTCTAATCGGTGCCGGAGCTGAGGCAGACGTCGCTGCGACCGGCATGAACGCCTTTATGAGAACTATGACCAAGGGCGGATCGATGACAGATTTGCAGAAGGCTGCTTTCGGGAACCTCGGTTTTGATGCTAAACAGCTTCAAAAGGAGGTTCAGAAGGATGCTCCTAAGGCCATCTTCTCGGTTCTTGAAGCAATTAAAAATAAGTTACCAAAAGAACTGCAGATGCAGTACCTCACTGCTATGTTCGGAGAAGAAGGTGCTCGAGCAATGGGGCCGATGATTGCCAACATTGAAAAACTCCGTGAAAACTTTGCTCTGGTTGCCGACGAGACTAAATATGCAGGTTCCATGGAAAAAGAGTTTGCTGCGCGAGCCAAAACAACTTCGAACGCATTGACTCTTGCCTCTAATGCCGTTTCTTATTTTGTGCGCGGTGCCGGAGAACCTTTGCTTGAGCCTTTGAGAGAGGGAGCTTTGGAATTTGTGAAATACGGGAAGGTCATCGGCGACTGGATCAAAGAAAACAAGCAGCTTACTCTGACCGTGATGAAGGTTTCGGGGGCGGTCTTGGGTGGTGTCGCCGCCTTTCATGGTTTAAAGATTGCAGCTTTTCTTTTAGGGGCTCCGGTTTTAACGACAATTTCACTGTTTCTTCAAATTGGTAAAGCGGCGGTTTTTCTCAAAAACTCTACGCTTGTTGCTAAGTTAGCAGTAAGCTCATTTGCCTTTGCTAGCAAGGCTGCTGCCGCCACTTTCGGTCTTCTTAAAGGCGCCGTCTCTGTTTTAGGGATGGCCATGAAAGGACTGCTCCTGAACCCGGTAGGTCTTGCAATCGGGGCTTTTGCCGCTTTGGTTGCTGCAGGCGTGTATGTTTATCGGAACTGGGACGAAATAAAGGCAAAATTAAGTAGCCTTTGGACTGCCTTCTCGGAGAAGTTCCCAGGGATGGCCTCCTTTGTTACGGATTTTTATGAAAACGTAATCAAGCCAAAAGTTGATGCAGTTAAGACAACCTTCCAGGGTTTGACGGATTTCATATCCGGAGTTTTCTTAGGCGACTGGACTAAAGCATGGGAAGGCATGAAAACCACCTTCTCCGGAGTATTCGCTACGATCCCTGCGATAGCTAAGACTCCGTTGAACGGTGCAATTACGCTAATCAACAGTGCATTTAAGGGAATCAACCAGCTCGCGAACGCAAAAATCCCTGACTGGGTGCCTATTGCCGGCGGACAAACGCTTGGGTTTACGCTTCCGGAGATTCCGCTTCTTGCCAACGGCGGTATTGCAACCGGACCATCCCTGGCAATGGTCGGCGAAGGCAGAGAGTCCGAAGCCATCATTCCGCTATCCAAACTCGGAGGGATGCTTGAAAGCCGAGGCTCTCCTTCTATCCAAGTTTCTTTTTCTCCGGTCATCAATATCTCCGGAGGCGGGACAACGAAAGAGGAAGTTCAAAGCGGATTGCAAGCTGGCGTAAAGGATCTGAAGAAAGAACTCGAGAGGTTAATCAACTCTCAGAGGCGTCTTTCTTACGCTTAAAACTAATGTAATTAAAAATCAAACCCCGATGAGGAGCGAACTCAACGGGGTTTTCTTTGTCAACCTAGAAAAGGTAGGTCGATACGGGAATTATAACGAAACATGGCAGGAAGCTGATCATGGAATTACTGAACAAATATCCGATTTGGTTTGCTTTTGTGAGATGGAGCATATCTGTTTGCATTGTCCTTATTTCCTTAGCCTATGCATATAGCCTCATAAAGTAAATCTCGTTAACGAAGGTTGGGTTATGTACCAAACAATTCAAGGCGACACTTTCGACAAAATCGCGAAGAAAATTTACGACGATGAGTTCTTGATGGACGTCCTGATAAAAGCGAATCCTGAGCATTCTCGTACCGTGATTTTTCCTGCCGGCGTGAGTTTGAACACTCCATCGGTTCCAAGTAAAAAAGTCTCTGCGCAGAACCTCCCGCCTTGGAAAAGGAGTAAGTCATGAGCAATGTCCGACAAATAAAACTCCGTCTGCTCTTTTCTAAAAACGAGACTGATGTTACTTCCGACCTTTGTAAGGATTTGCTCTCTTGGAATTATTCAGACCATGAAAGTGGTCAGGCCGATGAAATTTCTCTCGTTCTGAAGGATGAAACGGGCAAATGGGCAGGTTCTTGGCGTCCGGACGGCGGAGAAATTATCCGAATGTATATTTCTGTTGGAACTCCGACTGAAAGCGGTCCTGAAGCTTTTCTAGGAACGTTCTTTGTTGATTACCAAACTGTGCGAGGTTATCCGAGAACCTACGAACTCCGAGCGGTTTCTATCCCGCTAAACAAACCAATTCGACGTGAACAGAAAAGCCGAGCTTGGGAAAACAAAACCTTAAAGGATATTTCTTCCGAAATCGCCTCTTCAGCCGGGCTTGAATTGTTTTGGGATTCTCAAGAAAACCCGCAATACGACCGTATCGATCAGTCGCGAGAAAGCGATATGAAGTTTCTTCTGCGTCTTTGCGAGGAAACAGGCCTTTCAATCAAGGTTACGGACAATCAACTCGTTATCTTCGGACAAGAAAGATATGAGAAGAAAGAGCCCGTTAAAACGCTTACCGTCGGAGTCTCCGAGATACTGAGCTATCAGTTCGAAAACTCTCAAAGTGAAACTTATAAATCGGTAACTATTAAATGGCGAGATCCTACAAAAAAGAAGAAAGCCTCGGCCGCCGGCTATGACTTCAACCTTGAGAAAAACAAGGCGAAAGTGAGCGGAGCTGATTACGGCTATGACTTCAATCTTGAAAAGGTCGGTTCGGGGAAAAAATCGAATCCTGCGGTGCTGACTTATACCTATACGGATCCGGATGCAGACGAAAACGGTCAAACATTCGAAATGAAGAAACGCTGCACATCGTTAGATGAAGCGAAACGGCTGGCTAAAGCAAAACTTCGACAACTCAATTCCAGACGAGTGACTGGAGAAATAGTTCTTGTTGGAGACCCGATGCTGGTAGCAGGGTCTGTCCTCGCCGTATCGGGGTGCGGATCCTTTGACGGAAATTTCATTATTGAAGAGGCAAGGCATTCGGGTTCAATGTCCGGATACACAACTTCACTGCAATTGAGACGGGTCAATACGGAGTATTAAATGCAACTTTTTAATGGCGAGAAGGACGGCGATGCCGTCCTTTGTATTTTGAAGGTCGGGGAAGTCACAGATGTGGATCCTGCCCATTGCAAAATCAGAGCGACCTTTGACGCTGAAGATGGAAAAACGAGCGACTGGCTTCCCGTTCTTCAGCGAAAAACTTTAGAAGATAAGGACTACTCAGTGCCTGACATCGGCGAGGATGTCCTTTGCGTTTTCTTCCATGAAGCCGAAGAGACAGGTTTTGCTCTCGGGAGCTTTTATGCGGGAGAAATTGAGCTTCCTGCCTCCTCACAGGATCAAAGAGTCGTGAAGTTTAAAGACGGAACAATAATTTCTTACGATCGAAGTTCTCACACGCTCAAGGCACAAATCGGAGATACGCAAATCGTAGCGGATCAGAAAAACGTCCAGGTTTCAGCCCCTTCCCTTGTGTCGCTTAAGTCCGGAGAAAATACTGAAGTCAATTCCGGAAAAGAAACCAACATCGGGGCAAGCTCTGAGGTCAACATAACTGCACCGACCCTTACTTTGAGCATGGGTGCAACAAAGATGGTGCTTTCCTCCGGGAATGCTTCGATTGAGACAGATCAACTGACATTCAAGGGAAATGTGACAGTTTCAGGAAATCTTTCCGTGAAGGGAGATATTAACGGCACCGGAAATATCTCTGCCGGCGGCAAAGTATCCGGCACCAATATTTAGGAGAAATCATGAGTTTCGGGGTAACCGGATTGTTCGGCTTGGTTCCGTTCGTTTGCTCTGCGTCTGTCGTTTCGACATTTAAGGATGTGAATCGAGAACTTTCCACGCGTTGGGCACAACACGACGTAATAGGACAAAAACCGATTTTTGAGTGGGTTGGCCACGATGCTGTTCGAGTCTCTTTCCGGATGCGATTTGATTTGAGTCTCGGAACTCCTCCCGTTGCTACTCTTCTTTTACTCAAGAAAATGCTCGAACAACACAAACCATACCGTCTGCTGTTTGGGTCTGAGTATATGGGCAAGTTCATCATCGAATCAATCAGCGAGGAGCGGCGGTTTCATACAGGCCTTGGATTGTGTCAGGTGGCAGAGGTCAACATTTCTTTGTTGGAGGTTGAATGAAATATCGATTGACGCTAGATAAAAATGTCGATTTTTCCCCGGCCGCTGAAGTAGAGGAAATCTTTCAAAATGTCCGGACCATTCTCACAACTCCGAAAGGAACTGTCCCTCTTCTTCGCGACTTTGGTTTCTCCTTTGAGCACCTCGATAAGCCGATACATCTGGCACAAAGTTTGACCAGAACGGAAATGATAGAGGCTATTGAACGATGGGAACCTAGAGCCAAGGTTGAAAAAATCGAATTTGAAGAATCGGCAGAAGACGCCATGTCGGGTCTTTCACGTCCGGTGATTACTTTATCGATTGGAGAAAATAATGAGTGAAGTTATACCTCGTTGGGGTATGCCGGAGGTCAATTTTGTAGAAAGTGATCCGGAGAGAGTTTTGAGCTCTCTAATAGCCGGTTATGAAAAAGTCACGGGAAGGACCTTACAAAATGCCGATCCGATCTATTTATATTTGTGCTCTATTGCGGCGGTCGTAATTCAACTTAAATCTGAAATCAATCATACGGGACAACAGAATCTTTTGACCTACGCTCAGGGCGAAAAGTTGGACGCCTTGGGCGTTTTGTTCGATGTTAAGAGAACACCTGCATCAAGTGCCGTTACTACGATTGAATTTAGATTGAATCAAAGCCTTGAGGGTGCTTATATCATACCGTCAGGTTTTGAAGTGACTAACGGCAGAGTTACGTTTGCCACAGTCTCGGAATTAATCATTCCTCCCGGGCTTCTATCAGGAGAAGTTGAGGCGTCGTGCACCACTCCCGGAGAAGTCGGAAATGGTCATGGAATCGGCCAAATTCAGACAATCGTCAAACCACTGCCTTACTTGGAGTCAGCAAAAAACATTGTTGAAACTGCGGGAGGTGCGGAGCGAGAAAATGATCCTGAATATGCGCAGCGAATGAGATTCCGCGTCGATGGTTACTCTGTTGCCGGACCACGCTTGGCGTATGTGTACCATGCCAAGTCTTTCTCAAACGCCATATCCGATGTTGCCGTAATGTCTCCGGTCCCTGGAGAAGTTGATGTTTTTACTCTTTTGAAGGACGGAGAACTTCCCTCTGAGAGTTTCTTACGTCAACTATACGAATATCTCAGCAGCGAAAACATAAGACCGTTAACCGATTATGTCGTATGCAAAAGTCCAAAACCTGTCTCCTATTCCATAAGAGTCGATTACTGGATAAGCGATGAAGACAAAGATCGGGCTGACTCTATTCGTTCGAATGTGACGGCAGCCGTTGAAGAATTTAAAAAGTGGCAGCAAGGGAGGATCGGACGAGATATCACTCCTGGGAAACTAACAACCCTGGTATTTAATGCAGGCGCCTCTCGAATCGACTCGGAAACATTGAGCCCGCGAGATTTCCAAGAGATTGAATCGTCAGAGTTGGCCCAGTGCGAAAACTTGGAAGTTAATTTCATGGGTTACAAAGAAATTTAACTGAGCAGCATCATGAAAAACCTGAACAACATCCGTCTGCAGGACCTTCTGCCCCCCAATTTATCGGCGGACAGTAACATAAAGGCAACCGCTTCAGCAATTGATCCCCATTTAAATGAGCTGACCATCCAAACGAAGATGGCTCTTATTTATGCGCGATTAAAAGACTTGAGCAGTCTGCAGCTGGATCATTTAGCAGTGCAGTTCCATGTCGCAGCGTGGGATAGTCTTTGGCCACGAGAAACAAAGTTGAGCGTTCTTCTGGCGACGGTTGAAACAAAACGCCGTCGAGGAACCCTTAAAGCAGTTAAGGCGGCAGTGGGCTCGATGTTCGAGCCCTTTTTTATTACCGAATGGTGGCAGCAAACCCCAAAAGGACAGCCTTTTACTTTCAACATTGAAATTCCTCTCGACGACATTGGGAAAGATATGACCTTCCGTGACCAGGAGGATCTTTATGCGCTGGTTTACGAAGCTAAATCTATTAGAAGTCACGGCTCGATCACCCTTCGTCGCAAATTTACACAAACAATTCGGGTCGGAGCTGCTATGAGCGCCGGGAATTACGCCCAAATCAGAGGAGACATATCTTCGATTGAAGTTCCTATCCGCGTTGGTTCTGTTTGTAATCCGGCTTCCTACGTGCGCATTAGTTAGAGGAAAACATGGCGATAAAAGTAATTCTTACAGACGCCGGCATCCAGGCGTTAATTAACAAACAAAAGGATGGTACCAATGCTCTGGTTCTTTCAAGTGTTCAATTCGGAACGGGCAAATACACCGCTTCTGAGGATCAGACCGCTTTACGGGAGCCTTTTAAGACCCTTAACACAATTAAAGGAGGAAACATTGGAGACAACTTGATTCATGTTGGCATCCGAGACACCGATTACGAGAAATATGAAGTCTACGAAATTGGTGTGTTTACGGCAGACGGGATCCTTTTCGCAGTGTATGCCCAAGACACTCCGATTATGCAAAAGGCTGCACCCACTCATGCACTCTTCACTTTTGAGTTTCCCGTCGTGTCTGCCTCTCCTGACGACATTGTTGTTGAAGGCGAAGGCGGATTTTGGAACCCTTCAGCAACAACAGAAACCCAGGGCATTGTTGAGCTTGCCACGAGGCAAGAAACAATTGACGGTATCGATAACCGCAGAGCTGTCACCCCAGACGGACTAAAGGCAGCTTTGCAACCTTTCGTCACCTATGACTTTATCGATTCAATCGGTGACGTGATCTTGGTTGGCACCTCTGACAGTGTCAAATATTCAGAACTTCAGTCTAACTAGTAAAGGAGACAATCATGGCTGAAACAAAAAAAGTTCAATTAAAAGATCTACTCGGTAATGAACTTTTACCGCAGACAAGTTCCGACTTGGTAAAAACGAGTGATGGCACATTGACCACTTCCCTCGGAAAGATGATTACTCAGATCACTATCAACGGGGAAACAGTTAATGTTGTCAGCGGTAAGGCTGCTATCACGCTGCCAACAGCGAGTGAATACTCGATTCAAAAAGCCGAGACAGCAGATGAAGGGTTTGCTTCGACCTACACCCTCACCAAAGACGGCGTCCAGGTCGGTTCGAAGATTAACATCCCGAAAGATATGGTTGTTCAATCCGGCTCTGTGAAAACAGTGACGGCAGCTGATACACCCGTCGCCGGTTATAAGGCCGGAGACAAATACATTGACTTGGTTCTGGCCAATGCAGAGAACTCCCACATTTATGTGTTGGTTTCCGATTTAGTTGATTCTTATGCCGCTGGAAACGGCATTGTCATTACTGACAATCAAATCAGCATTGATACCACAAAAGTCGCTTTGAAAGCCGATGTAGATACAGCTCTGGAGAACAAGGCTGACAAAGCCACAACTTTAGCTGGCTACGGAATCACCGACGGTATCACTTTCACTGAAATTGTTTAATCCTTAAATTCTTAAAGACTATCAAGGCGGAGAAATCCGCCTTTTTTGGAGAACACCATGGCTCAAACAGTTGAAGCTAAACAAGTTGTATTGAAAGATTCTGAAGGAGGCTATCTTCTTCCATACGCAGGCGTCGCACAAAAAGCCTTAAAAGATAATGACGGCAACGACATTCCCACAACTTATGCAAAAAGAGCAGATCTAAACGGATACCTTCCTGTTGATGGAAAAGCTGTTGATTCTGCTAAAGCCGACACGGCTACTTCAGCGGCCTCTGCCACTAAAGCAACTCAGGATAGTGCCGGCCAGCAAATTAACACGACTTACATCAAAAACGTGAGTGTAAATGGTCGAACGATTACCTTTACCCGTGGTGATGGAACAACTTTTACTATCACCACTCAGGATACTGTTACAACTAACTCTTCTAATTGGTCTGTTTCTAATGGAACAAATGGATGGGCACGTGATAACTCCACAGGGTTTACTGTTCAATGGGGAGAACTTGGCTACCCTAACAATGCTTCAACAGATGTTCATTTTCCAAGAAGCTTCAGCAATACAAGTTACCAAGTCGACGTAAGTTTTAGAAAAGGAAGCTATGCAAACAACACAGGATGCGTTTTGGCATGGGAGAGGTTTTCCAATTCAGTAGTCCGTATAAGTGGAGGTGCTCAAAGCTCTTTTACAGGTTGTTCGTATATTGCAGTTGGCTTCTCATAGCACGTGATAACTCCACGGGATTTACAGTTGCGTGGATGGTGGTTAATGCAAACGCCGGAAGCAGCATTAGTTTCCCAAGAAGTTTTTCTTCCGTTAGATCTGTCCAAAGGACAATTATTTCAGACTCTAGTGGTCCATCCAAAAACAATGAAAACGGTGTTAGCAACTATTCAAATTCATCCGTAACGGTTGGGTCTAACTACTGGCCTTCAAGGCTTACTGTTTTCGGCTTTAGTTAAACACGTGATAATTCCACGGGATTTACCATTCAATGGGGAACAGCTGATACAAAAGCTAGGTGGATTGGCTTTCCTCGAAGCTTTTCCTCAGTTTTATCTGTTGTAAGCGGTCAGTGGTACAACAGCCATTCTGGCGATACAGACAACATTCTTTCATGGAATAACAGCGGGTATACGCGATCTGCCATTGGTGCTTTCAAATGGACTTGGGTCGCCGTTGGCTTTAGCTAAATCCGACAGCAATGTACTTACAACTGCCCGAGGAATGATGAGAAAAACCTGAATTGTTTAAATTATTCCCCCAGCTGTAGTTGCCTGAATCCCAAGGTGCAAACGCTACAGACAAAACGGAAGAGAAACTGCGAGCGAATGTAGTCCAGACCCCACCACCGGCGCTGGCCGAGCCCCAAACGATAGTAAATCCCGTTGAGTTATCACGTGACTTAGCTAAAACCAAATACGGCGTAATTCACACTTCCGTTCCCCAGCTTATACCCAGCTACGCTGATAGCAGAATTGCTAATCCAGTTAATGTTCGTAGCATAGGCCTCTCCAAGATACGAGCCCTTTGAAATCACGGCGGAATGGACAACGTTAAGCGATCGAGCAAAGTTGGCACTTGGGTTTTGTGAAATTGTCCCGTTGACTTTTCCCCAAACGATAGTAAATCCCGTGGAGTTATCACGTGTTAGGAAAATCCTATAGCTAAATACCAAGTATGAGCTTGATCTGTAGCAATATTGCAACCGGAATTATTTAGTCCGTATGAGGCTCGATAATCTCCACTGGCCGAACTTCGATCATAAGTTGTTTGAATGTTGCGAACGGTTGAAAAAGAGCGAGCAAATGTACACCATGTATAACCAACTTTTGACTCGACACACTTTCCCCAAACTAATGTAAACCCCGTGGAGTTATCACGTGAAGCCCAAGGCCACCCAAGAAGTATTTTCGCCATCGCCCGTCGAGTTTGAGTACATACGGATATTGGAGTTCGAATTTATATTTGCTCGAATTCCGCCATATCCGTGCGTATTGCCGGGGACAGCAACCACCGATCGAAACGCTGTAAATGTTCTTGGAAGGGTTATGTAAATCGTACTGCTGGAAAAATTAACTCCGGTTCCCCACTGGATCGTAAAGCCTGTGGAATTATCACGTGTTAGGAGAATCCTACGCAAACATAACACGCATTGTTTCTTCCATGTAGGTAGACTCGATCATTACGTAAATTGGAAATAGTAGTCATGGTAAAAGCTCCGGAGTTCTCAATAGCAACACAAGCCCGAACCACCGAAAAGGCTCTAGGGAAAACTACATCTCTATCTGTCCCGCTAACTCCCCATTGAATAGTAAATCCTGTGGAATTATCACGTGTTTTATTTAATTTTTTATAGGAGATCAAAATGATTTATTTGATTAAATTTGACCACAACGGTCGTCGTTCTGAAACCTTTGTGAAAGAAGAAAAAACTCCGGAACAAGTTCAAGAACTTCTGAATGATGGGTTTCTTGAAATTTCAGAAACGGAATATCAACTTCTAATTGGAAACATTGATGGCCAAGAATATGTCCGGACTTCTTCTGGAAAATTTGAACCATACGTCCCTCCTGCCCCTACTCAAGATGAAATCAACCTTCAAATCCAACAACGGATTACAGGAGATATTCAGGACTATCTGGATGAAAAAGCCAAAGAGTTGAACTACGATTCTTGCTTAAGCGCGTGTTCTTACTTCAATACGGGCGTTGAAAAATTTGACAAAGAAGGCGCGGCCTTCAGGGAATGGAGGTCGGCAGTATGGAGTAAAGGTTATCAGATTCTCAACGAATGTATTTCCGGCCAGAGAAGCTCGGTGCCTGACAAAATTCTGCTCATTTCCGAATTGCCAGTTCTTGAAATTACTTACTAATTGCTTCTTGTGTCAGGCACAGGCTTTAACTGTCGGATTAGTCGGTGGGGTTCGCGGATAGATCGGGGTTCTCATCGTTTTCTTGGGAACTTTGAGCACAAGCTCTAATAAACGAACTCCATTGCTCCATAACTTCCTTTCTCGCTTCTAAAAAATCGCTTCTTTGATAGGCTCGAGACACGGAGTCTCCGACAACGTGTGCAAGACAAGATTCCGCTATTTCATAAGAAATGCCTTGATCCGCCAGCCAAGATCTGGCAATAGATCTTAGACCGTGTGGCACTAGACGATCTTTGAAGAAATCCTGGGACCTCATGTAATTCGTTAGGGTTTGACTGTTTACGTGGTTATAGGATTTTTGTCCGGGAAATATAAACACTGACCGTTTGTGCTTTGTATCGGATTTAATTTCCCTGAGTAAGTCGGTCGCAAAGGCTGTCAATGGGACGCGGTGAACTCGTCGCATTTTCATCTCTTCTGCGGGGATTGTTAATGTATTGTTTTCTATCCAATCCCACCTCAGTTTTGCAACCTCACCCGGCCGAAGCATTGAGTAAAGAGAAAGTAGAAAAATATGCTTAATACGTTTCGGAGCTTTCTCTTCCATAACCGACAGAACCTCAGGCAAACTTTGCCATGGTATTGATGGCCGCGGTTTTTTCTTTGGTGGCTTAAATAACCTTGATAGACCGTTGATTGGGTTGTGATGAACATATCCTGCACATACTGCAAGATCGAAAATTTCCTTCGTCCGCATGAGGCATCTTTTCATGGTGGCTCTTTTACCTGTTAACTCTATGGGCTTTAATAAATTGATAATCATTGGCGCAGTGATTTGATCAATTTGTTTAAGCCTTAGTTTCGGCAGGACGTATTTTTCGAGTCTTAGTCGTTCGCTTCTATAACTGACGATCTCTCCTTTTTTAAGACTCTTCCATAAAGCATAGGCATCGTTAAATGTGTAACCCCGTGGTGGCACTAAGTCGTATTGCCGACGCAATTGCCGTGCTTTTTGTGCGGCCTCGCGTCTATTTATATCGGGCCAGTGTCCTATTGAGATATCCGAAATCGATCCTTTGTGAGGAATTCTGACAACCCACGACTTTATTCCGGATGGGAGAACTCTAAGAGAAAGACCATTGTCAACCGTTATCTGATAACGCTTCGTATTCGGAGTAAGTAAGGATATGGCTTTATCTGTGTATCGGTTTTTTGAGTCATCTGAAATGAAAAATATTTTCGTTAAAGGTTTTAGTTAATTGCAAGGAGAAGTATGAAACAGACGACCTGGGAGGATTTTATGACTGCGATCGCGATGATTACAGTCATTTTGATTATTGTCTGCTCGATTTCCGGAGCAGCAATGCCGTATGTGAAAGGGGAAAAAATGTTTAAGTTTATAAGGTACTTAGTGGAGGTCATTACCTCGGCGGCTGCTGGCTTTATCGTGTTTTTGCTGTTGCGCGTAACGGATATTCCTGGAGAATGGATCGCGGCCTTCTCCGGGATTTCCGCTTATTTCGGAACTCGGATTATGAACGTGTTGTACGGGCTATTGACCGGACGACTAAAAGTTATGTTTCACAGCGGCAACAGAAAGGACGACAACTATGGAAATTAGACAACTCGCTAACGACTTGATAAAAGCAATGCTATTTTTTGCCTTCTACATGGCAGGTGTCTTATCCAGTGAATACCTGTCCCAATTAACGATCAGTTTACAAAAAGATCGAATTGAATCGCTTCAAAACGAAACAGCTATTCAACGGCTTCAGATTAATGAACTAAATCGGCGTGCCTCTATCAATGCAGAAAACCTGCAGGAGTTGCGAGCAATGAAAGTCGATTTACAAAACATTAAAAACGATATTCAATCTTTGAAGGGATTACACAAATGAGCGAACATTTTCAACCGAAGGAATTCGCGTCTAAGGACGGCCGCCCTTCCCCTTATCCTCTCGTCGTCCAGGAGGGGCTATATCAATTACTTGAAGAAATTAGAGACGAGTTCGGGAAACCTATCGTTGTGAATTCCGGATATCGTTCTCCGGAGCACAATAAAAACATCGGAGGAGCGAAAAACTCCTACCATGTTAAGGGAATGGCAGCCGATATTAGACCGCAGCATGGTCCCGATTTTCAACGGGAACTCAAAAGGCTAAAACAGATCGCGAACAAAAAATGTTATGGCGGAGTTGGTGACTATCCGACATTTGTTCACGTGGACTTCGGACCGTGGAGGAGGTGGAATGGATGAACATTCTTTTAATCGCGAAAATGGGAGCCGCTGTAGTGGCTCTTTTTATTGCCTATTGGATTGGTCTGAATGACGGAAAAAATTCTGAGGAATTGAAAAATGCACGTGTTACGATATCAGCACTCGATACAGCTCTGCAGGAACAGCAGGCCAAGCAAAAAAGCGATGCACTGGCTCTATCTAACCTTCGGATCGCTGAGTCTCGTTCTCGTGACGAACTTGACTGGCTGCGCCAGCAATTGTCCGAAATTGAGCGAAAAGCAAAGACCGATACCGATAGACAGCGTAATCGATGTCTCCGCAACAGAGCAGAAGTTGGAGAGGTTGCAGCAGGATTACTTAGAGCTGTTAAATTCTGTCAAGAAAACCACAAATGAGGGGAAGTAGAATGAAAAACGAATTAGAAAGATATGGAATTCAGGACTCAGATCGAACTCCCTGCGAGATTTGGACCCGAGTAATGGGCTACCACCGTCCGATTTCTTCCTTTAACATCGGGAAGCAGGGGGAGGTAGCGGAGAGAAAGTATTTCGACCAGAGGAAATGCTCTTGTGAATTTCAAAGAAAACACTAATTCTTTTGCGGGGCAATTTGTGGGGCAAAATTTTCTGACCTCTTGAAAGTCAATAAATTCAGCGCTGTTCTATTCAGGTTCGGGCCACCAAATCTCCCTCTTCTTACCTTTGCAAAAGTTACTTCACCCACATTTTTATTGAACTAGCTCAACCGTTTGGTTCATCGCAGGAGTCATTGAACGTCATTGGTCTATGCATTTTCCTGAGCCTTTTGGGGAATGCGAACTATCTGCCGTTTCCCGCACCATTTCAGAAAAACCACAGACCAATCTTTTTTCTTAGCAAATTTAGGAAATTCTTCTTACGTCCCCAACAAAGCCGTTACAACAGACAGAAATAAAACCTAATTTTCGAAATATTTGAAAATCTTCGGAAAGTAATGCTTACGCGATAAAAAAAGGAATTGCTTTGAAGCCTAGGTAAATTCCTTCTAGTGGATTAACTGAATCCATGTCAGTTCAGTCAACACAAAAAGCCTCAAACAGAGGCTCCTTGTTAATCCGGATAAGGCCAAGAGGCCTCAGTAGCCGGATCTAATATTTAATCAAATTGATTTCAGCTCGCCCTAGGGCGATTTTGTTGTTAAAAGAATGTAACTAGATGTTACTACAACTATCAAAAACAGTCAAGCAATCACCCAAATCACCCCAAATTTTCGAAAATAATGGCGCTTTTTGTGCAGATCGACCATTTTCGAAAAACAGATCAGAAACCAACTGTCAAAAATCATTTGTTTTCAATCAGTTGGTTTCGGAGCTTCAATCGTACATCCTTTCAACAACAACTGAAACGTTATTCCGGACCCGATTCCTGCCCAAAAGCCGATACCTGAGACGTTGAAGTTTTTAAATGATCCGCCGGTCACGACTAGAACCACACCGGCTACTGCAACGATTCCGCAAAAGATTTCCTTCACCGTCAGATGCTTATGCTGGAACACAAACATAAACAACATAATCCACAATGGAACAGTTGCAGTTAAAACAGCGGCAAAAGGTGCGTTTGCGTATTGAATACAAACAAAGAACGTTAATTGCGTTCCGATGATCGTTAGTGTGTAGATTATTAAGTCAATAATGTTCTGCTTGGTTTCAAATACTTTCAGTGCACCTCTTTTCAGCAGAAAAAACTCAATACCTACGAATATGGAGCCGGCCAGCAGCATGCGAATCGAGATCAAATCCATAGGCGTAAAGTGACAGTTCTGAAGCAAATACTGTCCGGCTACGCCCATTGATCCCCAAAAAACAGCCGCTAATCCGGCCATCGTCATGCCTTTTAATGTGTTATTCATTCTCGTCTCCTCTGGTTCTTGAGTTTGCCAGCTTTGCAACGTAACTGAACGCGTTTCTACTCTTTTTAAGAAACCCGACTTTTCAGAAAATTCTTTACTTTTTTAGGAAGATAACAGCAATGAATAATGCGAAAATTCGTCTATGAATTTCGATAACTATCGCCGAATACTTCACCTCGACCTCGACGCTTTTTTCGCTTCTGTTGAACAGCGTGATAATCCTTCGCTGCAAGGGAAGGCAATTTCCGTCGGATTAAATTCCGCTCGAGGTGTCGTTGCGTCTGCTTCCTACGAAGCAAGAAAGTTCGGTGTACGTTCCGCAATGCCCTCTTCGGTTGCCGCGAGGCTCTGCCCTAATTTAATTTTCGTTCCCGGGCGGATGGACGAGTACAAAAAAGCATCAGCCGAAGTTTTCGAAATCTTTTCTCGCTACGCAAATCTCATTGAACAAGTCTCTATTGATGAGGCATTCTTGGATGTTACGGACGTTTGGCGCGATTATGGTTACGCGATGGAAATCGCAAAGCTCATCAAAGCAGACGTTCGGCGAGAAGTCGGCCTCATTATTTCTGCCGGGGTCTCTTACAACAAATTTCTCGCAAAAATTGCCAGCGACTGGCGCAAACCGGACGGTCTATGCGTAATCCATCCGGATGCGGCACTCAAATTCATTGACCGCCTTCCCGTCAAGGCAATTTGGGGTGTCGGCCCGGTGACCTCTCAAAAAATGGAGGCTCTCGGAATTTTCACAGGCAAGGATTTGAGAGAAAAAGATCTTTCGTTTTTAGTCGAGCAATTCGGCAGTTCTGGACTATCCTATTACAACTTTGCCCGAGGCATTGATGATCGTCCGGTTAGAACCGAACGCATTCGCAAACAAGTCAGCGCCGAGATCACGCTCTCAAAAGATGAAGGAAATCTCAATAAATTAGAAGATACGCTCTCGGAACTGACGGACTATCTGATGACGCGCCTTCGTAAAAACGACTTTCTCGGCCGATCGCTGACGTTAAAAGTGCGTTTCCACAACTTCAAAACGATTACGCGAACACAAACATCTAACTCTGTCTTCAACGAGAAATCTCAGATTCTCAAAACGGCCGAGTCTCTGCTGGAAAAAATCGATTTCAATCATCAGACCGTCCGCCTCCTAGGCATTGCCATTGGGAACCGCCTGGAAGAAGACACTGAAAACATGTTGAACCTCGGCGATATGGACGAACTTACGCCTCGGCTTCTTTAGGACGCCGACGGACTTGACTGAGTAGAGACGCGAAGCGCTGTAAAAATTGCAAAGGTCTGAAGAATTGCAACACCGAAAAGAACAGCTGTAAACATACCGACGTCAAGAAGCGGTCCAAAGAAAATCGGAGTCAGAGACTGACCTACATCCATTCCGCAATACGTAAAACCGTAGACACGCCCGAAAGATTTCTTGCCTAACTTAGCAACTGTCGCACCTCGAATCATAATGTCTCGGCTCGGTGCTGCTACGCCTGTTCCCAGACCCATCAGACACATTAGAACGACTGCCCAATACCCGCTTAGAATCCGAGACGCCAAAATAGCTGCCATCACGGCTGCAAACGTAAGACACAGCGCCACAACACGATTGCTCGAGATTTTATGCTGGTTCGTTAAAAATCCTCCGATCAAAGCGCCCGCCCCGGCGCCCAAGAGATAAGCCGTCAGAGCCGCCGAGGCCCCGGTCAGATTCAAGTGATAGGCATTCTTGAAAATCGTCTGTGAAAAGCTTTGAAGAACGCCGAAGGCACCGGACGTAAAAAAGAAAAACATGAAGCAGTACCAGACATCAGGCACCCGCAGAAATCCGAAGGTCCCCTCTTCTTTTTCTTTCGGAGTCGGCGGCGTAGTGTCGCGGACAGAATCGCGAGAGAAAACGCCTCTGAATAAAAGCTCGATGACAAGAACAATCAGCGCCACAGAGGAAGCCGCAAACGCCGCACCTCTCCAGCCGAACCAACCCGCTGTCGTCACCATGAAGAAAGGACAAATCGCCCAGCCGATATTGCCGGTGATGTTATGCCAGGCAAAAGCATGACCCAAGAAGCGATCCTGAATGTTGTAGTTCATCAGCGAATAGTCGCTCGGATGAAATACCGAGTTGCCGGCGCCGGCAAGCATCGCAGAGAGATAAAGCATCGGGACATTTTCTGCCATGCCTAAGGCTACGGCACTGGCAATGAGCAAAACCAGGCCCGTATACATTGAGGTCCGGGCGCCTACTTTATCGACCAGAAAGCCGCTCATCGACTGACCGACTGCACTTGTGACAAAGAACGTCGTCATCAAGGTTCCGCCCTGAAGGAAATTCATTCCGAAGTGCGGAAGAATCCAAGGAAACAGAGAAGGAATCACTAAGTGATAAAAGTGAGAGCTGGCGTGAGCGATCGAAACGAGAAAAATCGCGAGGATGTCGTGACCGCGAGTTCCTTGTACGTACATGGCGTGGCTTAAGAGTGTTTTTTCTTATTCTATTCCTGACGCCTTCTGAAAATATTTAAGGCCGAGAGATTGTTAGTCTCCCGGCCTTTCTCAAATGAGATCAGACGATCTTATCGGTTGTCTTTACGGTCTTCAAAAATGAATTTGCCGTCGACATAATCCACAAACACCGTGTCTCCCGGAGCATATTTGCCTTTGAGGATATCCACAGCAATCTGGTTTTCCAGATAGTCTTGGACCGCACGGCGCAGCGGACGTGCACCGAACAGCGGATCAAAGCCGACCTTCCCTATTTCATCCAAAGCGGCTTCAGTTACATCCAGACCGATGTTCTGCTGTTCCATGCGTTTCGCCAGCTTACGAATCTGGATGCGGGCGATTTCGCGAATAGCCTTCTGGTCAAGAGCATTGAAGACAACGATTTCATCAATACGGTTGATGAATTCGGGTCTGAAGTGCTTTTTGACTTCATCCATTACGGCTTCCTTCACAACTTCAGGATCTTCACCCTGACGGTTCATGATTTCCTGAGAACCGAGGTTGGAAGTCATAATGATGACGGTATTCTTGAAGTCAACCGTGCGTCCCTGACCGTCGGTCATTCGGCCGTCGTCCAAAGCCTGAAGCAGGATGTTGAAGACGTCCGGATGAGCTTTTTCAACTTCGTCGAGAAGAATCACGCTGTAAGGTTTACGGCGTACGGCTTCTGTTAAGTAGCCGCCTTCTTCATAGCCGACATATCCCGGAGGCGCACCGATCAAACGAGCCACGGAGTGTTTCTCCATGAATTCGCTCATATCGATACGGATCATGGCGTCCTCAGTGTCAAACAGGAATTCGGCCAAAGCCTTCGTGAGTTCCGTCTTACCGACGCCTGTCGGACCGAGGAAGAGGAAGGAACCATAAGGACGGTTCGGGTCGGACAAGCCGGCACGAGAACGAAGAATGGCGTCAACGACTTTATCAACCGCTTCTTTCTGTCCGACAACTCGCTTACCGATGTACTTGGCCATATCCAGAAGTTTCTGGCGTTCGCCTTCCATCATCTTGGAGACCGGAATACCGGTTGCGCGGGAAACCACTTCGGCGATTTCTTCAGCACCTACCTGTGTACGCAGGAGCTTCGGTTTTTCGTCGTAGAGCTTGGTTTCTTCTTTTTCTTCCTTCACAAGCTGTTTTTCAAGTTCCGGAAGTTTGCCGTACTGGATCGCGGCGAGTTCTTCATACTTGCCGGAACGGCGAAGCTCTTCCATCTTGGTCTTGAGCTTGTCGATTTCGTCACGGACTTCTTTAGAACCCAAGGCAGCGTTCTTTTCTTTCTTCCAGATTTCTTCCAAATCGGAATACTCGCGGCTTAACTTAGCGATTTCTTCTTCCAAACCGCTCAAGCGTTTCTTACTGGCTTCGTCTTTTTCTTTCTTAACGGCTTCACGTTCAATCTTCAATTGAATCAGACGACGATCCAGCTTATCGAGTTCTTCAGGCTTGGAATCAATTTCCATCTTGATGCGCGCTGCCGCCTCATCAATCAAGTCAATCGCCTTATCCGGAAGGAAACGATCGGTAATGTAGCGGGCGGAAAGTTCAGCAGCAGCCACAATCGCCGGGTCGGTAATTTCAACACCGTGGTGGACTTCATACTTTTCCTGCAGACCGCGCAGAATAGCAATCGTGTCTTCGACACTCGGTTCGTTGACGATCACTTTCTGGAAACGGCGCTCCAGGGCGGGATCTTTTTCAATGTACTTTCTGTACTCGTCCAAGGTCGTGGCACCAATCACATGCAGTTCACCGCGGGAAAGTGCAGGTTTGAGCATGTTGCCGGCATCCATTGCACCTTCTGTCTTACCGGCACCGACCACTGTATGGATTTCGTCGATAAACAGAATGATGCGGCCTTCTTCGGCAACCACTTCCTTCAGCAGTGCTTTCAGACGTTCTTCGAATTCGCCGCGGTATTTCGCACCGGCGACAAGTCCGGCCATATCGAGGCTCAAGACGCGTTTGTTGCGCAGTGTGTCGGGCACTTCACCGTTCACAATACGCTGTGCCAAGCCTTCGACCACAGCGGTCTTACCAACACCGGGTTCGCCGATAAGAACCGGATTGTTCTTGCTTCTGCGCTGCAGAATCTGCATCGCACGGCGAATCTCGTCGTCTCGCCCGATCACAGGGTCGAGCTTTCCTTCTTTGGCCTTTTCGGTCAGGTCAACCGTGTACTTCTTAAGCGCTTCACGATTGTTCTCAGCTTCGGGATTGTCCACTTTTTCACCTCCGCGCACGGATAAAATTGCATTTTCTAGGCTCGGTTTATTGAGGCCTTCCTCTTGCGCAAGACGTGCGGCGTCACACTTGCTGTCGCATAAGGCTAAAAGGAAGAGATCGGTGGAAATGAATTTATCGCCGAGTCTTTCGGCCTCTCTTTCCATCGAATTAAGGATTGCCATCAACTCACGGCTGATTTGGACATTGTCGGCAGCTCCGGAAACTTCCGGCAGTTTGCCGATCGCTTCCTTCACCTTACGTTCGAGTTCTCTGACTCTCACGCCGGAGCGCTCTAAGAGCGTCCTTCCGGTGCCCTCGGTGTCCTTTAATACCGCAAGCAGCAAGTGAAGCGGATCGATGTACTGCTGAGAACGCTCAACAGCCATCGATTGTGCTTCTCCGAGCAACTCTTGGAACCGAGTTGTAAATTGATCTTGACGCATAAGAGTTTGAATCTCCTTTTGTTAAGGAAACATTCGGAATCAACTCCTGTTCCCCTATGCGTCTATTCTGAAGAGTCCGCGGAGACGGACGTGCGTTTTTCTCTTATTTTGAGCTTATTTGCTCCACTTGGATTTTGCGGCTTCGTCGGTCTCTTTGGCCTGTACCCAGCGGGTGCCCTCGCCCACCTTTTCCTTCTTCCAGAACGGGGCTTCGGTCTTCAAGTAATCAATAATGAACTCACAGGCTTTAAAGGCTTCCCCGCGATGCGCGCCGGAAACTCCGACAAAAACGATCTGGTCGGTCGCGAACAGTTCACCGACACGGTGAATCACCGTCGCATCCATAATATCCCAGCGTTTCTTTGCCTCTTTCACAATGGCCGTAAGGGCTTTTTCGGTCATTCCGGGATAGTGCTCTAAGGTCATGGAAGCGACTTCGTCACCTTCGTTGAGGTCTCGCACCGTGCCTAAAAACATCACGACGGCTCCGACTTTGGGAGACCCATGCAGTGCCGCTACTTCAGCCTGAACATCAAAGTCTTCTGTTTGAACTGCAATCTTCATTGAGACCTCTTATAAATTGAATTCCGTAAACGGGATGTAGGTCACCAAATCGCCCTTCTTCAAGTCAGCTTCAGCCGGGATGTCGGCTAAACCGTCAGCCCAGGTACAGGAGCTCAGAACCGCGGAGTTTTGGGTGCGATAGTTTTCCAGCTCTCCGGCACCGTTGCGGCGGACACGAATGAACTCGCGGCGGGATCCGCACTTGTAATCAAAGGCCAGCGGAAGGATATAACCCTTCACATCGATCTGGCTGCGGCCGGAAAGTTTAAGGATCAGCGGCTGAGCAAACAGCAGGAAGGTCACAAAACCGGAGACAGGGTTGCCGGGAAGGCCGATAAACGGAACACCGCGGACTTCGCCTTTAGCAACCGGTTTGCCGGGCTTCATGGCGATGCGCCACATCTGCATCTTTCCGAGCTCTTCAACAGCTCTGCGAATGAAGTCGGCTTCGCCTACGCTCATGCCGCCGCTGGTCAAAATGAAATCGGACTTGCGGGAGGCTTTGCGGAAAGCTTCTAAAGTTGCTTCAAACGTATCGGGAATATTGCCGTAATCCACCACATCGCAGCCCAGCTGATGGAGCAGACCGCGCAGGACAAAACGGTTGGAGTTATAGATGCCGCCCTCGACGAGCTTTTCTCCCGGCATCGCGAGTTCGTCGCCGGTGAAGAAAAGCGAAACACGAATCGGACGATAAACCTTAACTGTGGAAACGCCGACGCTCGCAGCAACGCCGAGCGCCGGAGGCGTTAAACGGTCGCCCCTCTTCAATACAGTCTGACCGATATCGATATCGCAGCCTGCTCTTCGAATCCAGGCACCTGCCTTGGGCTCGCAGTGGAATTCCACGCTGCCGTCTTCCATCTCGGAAGCTTCTTCCTGAGGAATCACTGCATCGGCACCCGGAGGAATCGGGGCGCCGGTAAAGATGCGAGCGACAGTGCCGGGTTCAAGTTCGGTGCCGACGTGGCCGGCAAAAATTCGCTGAGAAACCGGAAAATTGCGGCGACCGCCTGCAAAATCGGCGCAGCGAACGGCGTAGCCGTCCATCTGAGAATTATCCAGAGGCGGGACTTTAATTTCGGAGACGATGTCTTCGGCGAGGATTTTGCCTGCCGAATAAAGGGTCACCATATCTTCTACTTCGGCAACCGCCTCCGCACCTTCCAAAATCTTTGCTTTTGCTTGTTCAACTGTCAGCATTTCCGTGTTTCTCCGTCTTCGAGACCTAGCTCTCGAACTATGAAGCGAGTAATGGTTTCGGCATCATTTATATCAAAAATCGGCAGATTTCCAAATGCCGGGTGTGTCGTATCGGTCACCACCGCAGAGATTCGCTTGTCGTGCGCGCAAATCGGTGTTTCATGCCGCTCGAGCTTGCGCCAAACCTCCAGACGAAGCGCTTCCTGCTCTTCGGTCTTAAAGCCTTCGACAATCACGATATCCGCAGGATCTAAATGACGAATTAGGTCCGACAGCGTAGGTTTATCTTTCGGCGTCTCGGTGAGCATAGCCCAGCGCTCGTCGGTATGCACAATGACTTGCGTCGCACCGGCTTCACGAAAACGGTAAGAGTCCTTCCCCGGCTTGTCGATATCCACGTTGTGATGGGCGTTTTTAACGGCCGAGACTTTGAGACCGCGTGATGCTAACAGCGCGATGATTTTCTCGATCAAGGTCGTTTTGCCGCTGCCGGAGTATCCAACAAAATTAACTATCTTCATAAAAACAAAAAGGCCTGCGGTTAAGCAAGCCTCTTCAAATTAAAACTTATTTCCCGACGTCATGCTCGGCGAGAAAGTTTTTAACCAACTGCGCATCCGCAGGCATTTCCAGCACTTTCTGCGGTTTGTCGAGCAGACCTTCGTAGCCGGCCGGAACCGGAGGTTCAAAGCCGACGGCTTCTTTAATCGTAGATGCAAATTTAGCAGGTAATGCGGTTTCCAAACAAATGGTTTTTACGCCCGGGATTCGTTCTTTCATTGCCGCATTGATACCGTCCGCTGTGTGCGGATCAACGAGGAAGCCATACTGATCCCAAACTCGCTTGATGCACGCGAGACGATCAGCATGCGTACTCCTAGCGGCGGTAAAACCGCTTGCTTTTACTGCTGCCCATTCTTCGGCGTTGAGAAGGAACTCCTTCTTCCGGGAGAGCTCGGTCCAGAGCTCCACCACGCGCTCGGGGTTTCTGCCGGTGATGTCGTAGATATAGCGTTCGAAGTTGGAAGCCTTGGAAATATCCATCGACGGAGAACTCGTCACAAACGTATGGGCGGAATCGCGAATGCGATATCGGCCGCTGCGGAAGAATTCATAGAGGACATCGTTTTCGTTGGTGGCGACGATCAGACGAGCCACAGGCAGTCCCATCTGCTTGGCAATCCAGCCGGCTAAGACGTCACCGAAGTTGCCCGAGGGGACGGAGAACGTGACTTCTTCATCCTCAGATTCGGTTGCCTGCAGCCAAGCACTGAAGTAGTAGATGACCTGAGCCGCAATGCGCGCCCAGTTAATGGAATTCACGGCACCGATGTGGTGTTCGGTCTTGAACGTCAGATCGCCGGAAACCGCTTTGACGATATCCTGTGCATCATCAAAACTGCCTTGAACGGCAATGTTGAAAATGTTCTTATCCTGCAGTGAATACATCTGAGCTTTCTGGAATTTGCTCATGCGTCCTGCCGGAGAAAGCATAAAGACCTGAATACCTTCACGGCCTTTCATAGCGTATTCGGCTGCGCTGCCGGTATCTCCGCTCGTGGCGCCGAGAATGTTCAGACGGGTTTCTTTGCGGGCAAGCACAAATTCAAAGAGCGAACCCAAATACTGCATCGCCATGTCTTTAAAGGCGAGTGTCGGACCGTTGGAGAGCTCAAGAATGCCGAAATCCTTTTCCAGCCAGACAACCGGTGCGATTTTCTTGAAATCGGTGCCTTCACGTCCGTGACAATAAACTTCGGGCGTGTAGGTGGTTTCGCAAAGGCGAGCGATATCCGAGCGCTGCATGTCTTTGGCAAAAAGACTTGTCACGGCAGTCGCGAGCTGAGCGTAAGAGAGGCCGCGCCAGTTCTTTAAGGTCTCTTTCGAAACCTGCGGGTAGACCCTCGGCACAAACAGGCCGCCGTCGCGCGCCAAACCCTGAAGGACAATTTCGCTGTAAGAGGCGGCGGGCACGCCGCCGCGTGTAGAAACGTATTGCATTACTGTAATTCTTCCTTTCTCAGAAGCACGATTGCGCCGCGAACATTGGCAAGCTGCTGCATCGTACGGATGGCTCTTTGGATATCCGCTTCGCGAGTGCTGTGCGTCAGCAGAATGATTTCGGTGGAAGCATCTTCCAGAGGCGCTTCTTTCTGAATCAGAGACTCGATAGAAATCTTGTTGTCGGCCAGAATACGGGCGATCTCAGCCAAAACACCGGGCTTGTCTTCAACCGGAATGCGAAGGTAATAAGAGCAAACCGTGTCGCCGAAATCGGCAAAAGATTTGGCCTTCGGGTTGTGCGTTGTCGTCGGCATGCGAGGGCGCTCGGAGACTGCTACTTCCGCAGTTCTGGCGATATCGATCAAGTCGGCCACCACGGCAGAACCGGTCGGCTCGGAGCCGGCGCCCTTGCCGTAGTAAAGAGAACTTTCGGCTGCGTCGCCTTTCACAACGACGGCGTTCATTGCGCCTTCCACATTAGCCAGCAGACGGCGTGTGGGGACAAGTGCCGGATGGACGCGAAGTTCGATGCCGTAATCGGTGTACTTCGTGATGCCGAGCAGCTTAATGCGGTAGCCGAGTTCTTCGGCAAACTTAATGTCCTTGGCTTCCAGATGTGTAATGCCTTCGATATGAACTTTAGACATATCGACCGGAACGCCGAAGGCAATGGCCGACAGAAGCATCAGTTTATGAGCGGAGTCCGTACCCTCGATGTCGAAGGTCGGATCGGCTTCAGCGTATCCCAAACGCTGAGCTTCTTTGAGGACATCGTCAAAGCTGCGTCCGGTATCACGCATGGTGGAGAGGATAAAGTTGCAGGTTCCGTTGATGATGCCGGCGATCGAAGAGACTCGGTTGGCGGCTAAGCCTTCACGCAGCGCTTTAACGATCGGAATGGATCCGGCAACGGCGGCTTCAAATGCAACATTGACGCCTTTAGCCAGAGCAGCAGAGAAAATCTCATTGCCGTGCTCGGCAAGCAGCGCCTTATTGGCGGTCACAACATGCTTGCCGGCGTTAATGGCGGCCAAAATCAAAGATTTTGCGGGCTCAATACCGCCCATGGCTTCCACCACGACGTTGACTTCCGGATCGTTGACCAGGTCATGCCAATCGTTGGTGACGATCACGTCTTCGTCGACCAAAGGTTTAACACGGTCGACGTTGCGGACGGTGACGCGTTTGACCGAGATCGGAGCGCCTGCTCTTTGGCCGATTAAAGAGTGGTTTCTTTTTAAGATGTCGTAGGTGCCTTTCCCGACATTACCGAACCCGGCCAAACCGACTTTGATTTCCGTTGCCATTTCCTCTCCTTACGTTAATTATTTTTTCTTAGCTGCTGCCTTTGCCTTCGGTTTCTTCGTACTCTTGGTAGGAATGTTCTTTACCTTGGCAAACTTGGGTGCCGCAGGTTTCTTCTCCGGGACAGCCCGGACCGGCTCACCCTTCCAGCGGCGATGGAATTTCTTCGTCTTAGGCTGAATCAAACCGTCTTCCTTGAACATCTGACGGATGCCGCGCAGCGCCTGACGGATACGATCAGCGTTTTCGATCAGGGCGATACGCACAAAACCTTCACCGTATTCACCGAAGCCGATGCCGGGAGAAACCGCCACTTTGGCTTTTTCCAGCAGACGCTTGGAGAATTCCACGCTGCCCATGGACTTATAAAACTCGGGCAGTTCGGCCCAGATGTACATGGAGGCCTTAGGTTTTTCCACCATCCAGCCTAAGTCATGCAGGCCTTTGACCATTACGTCACGGCGGTGTTCGTATTCTTTTCTGACTTCTTCAACGCACTCCTGCGGACCGTTCAAAGCTTCGATCGCGCCGACCTGAATCGGCGTGAACGTGCCATAGTCGTGGTAGCTCTTAATGCGGGTCAGTGCGCCGACGAGGTCACGGTTTCCGACCATGAAGCCGATACGCCAACCGGCCATGTTGTAGCTCTTGCTCATGGTGAAGAACTCAACGGCGACGTCCTTAGCACCTGGCACCTGCATGATGGAAGGAGCCTTGAAGCCGTCATAGACGATGTCGGCGTAAGCCAAGTCATGAACAATGTAGACGCCGTGCTTCTTGGCAAGCGCAACGAGTTTTTCAAAGAAGTCGAGATCTACGCACTGGGCGGTCGGGTTGCTCGGGAAGCCCAAAATCATAAGTTTGGGTTTCGGAGTCGTTTCCGTAACAGCTCTTTCGAATTCGCTGAAGAAATCGATGCCCGGACCCATGCGGACGCTGCGGACATCGGCACCGGCAATGATGGAGCCGTAGATATGGATCGGGTAGCTCGGATTCGGGACGAGGACCGTGTCGCCGCGGTCGCAGGTTGCGAGCATTAAGTGAGCGATACCTTCCTTGGAGCCGATCGTAACGATGGCTTCTTTGTCCGGATCAATATCGACATCCCAGCGTCTCTTGTACCAATCGCTAATGGCCTTGCGAAGACGAGGGATACCGCGGGAAGCGGAATAGCCGTGTGTGCCGGGACGCTGCGCCACTTCGATCATCTTGTCGACGATGTGCTTCGGTGTGTCGCCGTCGGGATTGCCCATGCTCAAATCAATGATGTCCTCTCCGCGATGACGGGCCGCCATCTTCAGTTCGTTCGTAATGTTAAAGACGTACGGCGGGAGTCGTTTAATGCGGGGAAAATCGTTATTCATCTGAACCTTCACTTGTTTGTTATCAGTAATCTTTTGAGTTTAATTGAAAGATTTGCATTTAAAGATGAATACGACAGTATTTGCTTAATGCTCTGAATTCAGCGGGCACAAAAAAGCCCCTGACTTGCAGAGGCTTCTTGGAAAAGCTTTGGGTTAGAGCGCGTCGCTCGCAAAATCCGCCAAGCGGGATCTTTCACCGCGCTGCATAGTGATGTGACCCGAGTGCGGCCAGCCTTTGAAGCGGTCAACCACATAAGTCAGACCGGAGGAGCCTTCCGTCAGGTAAGGCGTATCGATCTGAGCGATGTTGCCCAGGCAGACGATCTTGGTGCCGGGACCGGCACGCGTAATCAGCGTCTTCATCTGTTTCGGCGTTAAGTTCTGAGCTTCGTCGATGATGACGAATTTATTCAGGAACGTGCGGCCGCGCATAAAGCTCATGGACTTAATGCGGATTCTCGAGCGGATCAAATCCTCAGAAGCTCTGCGGCCCCAATCGGACCCGTTGCCGCTGCCGCGGTTGAGAACTTCGAGGTTATCGTCAATAGCGCCGAGCCACGGGGCCATCTTCTCTTCCTCGGTACCGGGCAGGAATCCGATGTCTTCGCCGACGGAAATCGTGGCACGCGTAATGATGATTTCATTGAACCGTCTCTGCTCCATTGTCTGGGTCAGACCCGCAGCCAGTGTGAGCAGTGTCTTACCGGTACCGGCTTGGCCGAGCAGCGTCACAAAGTCAATGTTCGGATCCATCAGGAGATTGAGCGCAAAGGCCTGCTCTCTGTTTCTGGCATTGATGCCCCAGACGGTGTGCTTCGGATTGAGATAGTCGTCAATCAAACGCACAGTGGCACGGTTGCCTTCAACCGACATGACCTGTGCATAGAACGGTGTGGCACCCTCCTGTTCGTACCAAATAAATTGGTTAACGAGGAAGCTCGGAACCAGCGATCCTTCGATCTGATACCAAGTACGGCCGTCCTTCTGCCAAGACTTGAGATTTCTGCCGTGTTCGTCCCAGAAGTTGGCAGGGAGCTTCAGCGTTCCGGAGTAAAGGATGTCGCTGTCCTCAATCATCTTGTCGTTGTAATAGTCTTCAGCGACAAGGTTGAGTGCGGCAGCCTTCAGACGCATATTGATGTCTTTGGACACCAGGACGACGTCGCGGTCTTTGACGCTTTCCTTCAGACCTTCCACCACGGACAGAATCTGGTTGTCGGCTTTGCCCTGAGGCAGCATCGGAAGCTTCACATCAAAGGGCTTGGTCTGAATAAACAGACGACCGGTTGCTTCACCGTGATTCAGCGTATCCAGAGGGATGCCCTTATCAATCGGGCCTTCTAAATTCTGCAGGATGCCGTCTAGCGTACGGCTGACCTGACGCGCATTGCGCGCCACATCGGTCATGCCGCTCTTATGGTTATCGAGCTCTTCGAGCGTCATCATCGGGAGATAGATGTCGTGCTCCTGGAAGCGGAAGATACTCGTCGGATCGTGCAGCAGTACGTTGGTATCCAGCACATAGAGCTTGTTCTTGCCGTCGTGCTTGAGATTTTTGTTTCTTTTGTGCGCAAGCGTCGTTTCTTTAAGAACTTCTTTGGTTTCAGCAGGCGCCGCAGCTTTGACCTCCTGCTTGGCTTCTTTAGCGGAAATCGGTTCAACTTTGGTGTTTGTACTCGGAGTCTTTGCTGCAGCAGGTTTAACCGCTGCTGCTTTGGTTTTGCGAGGTGCTCGGGCTGCTTTCGGTGCAGGTGCCTGAGTCGGCAGTTCGGCCGGGATATCTATGAGGACGGATCCCTTAGCGGTCGGGGCTTTTGGTAATGGCATATTTGTTCCTTCGGGCTCTTCTAAAAGGAGAGCGGCTTAAAAATCTTTTCTTACTTTGATGCTCGCCGTCTCGATCAAATGATGAGAGCCGCTATTACAATGCCGATCATTGTAAAGGCCAGTCCGAGCTTAATAACGATCCCGATCATCATTCCGAGCCATGTGGCAAAACCGACCTTCCCGCTTTTGAGAAGGTCGCGGTGATCAATAAATTCGCCGATGGCGGCGCCGAGCAGCGGCATAAAAATCAGCCCCCACAAACCGGTAAAGATACCGATGAGTGTGCCGATGAAGGAGCCCAAAATACCGAGTTTGGTTGCTCCGGCCTTTTGTGCGCCGAGGGTCTGAGCGACCCAGTCGACAATCAGTCCGATAACCGTTAGGACTGCAAGAATCACCAGCGTCATTACGCTGATCTCGTCGTAGTGATCGATGAACGCGGCCAGCCAGGCCCCGGCAAAGATGAGGGGGAGTCCCGGAATCATCGGGACAATGGTGCCTGCAAAGCCGATGACCATGAGGGCAGCGGCGATGACCCAAAGAATAATATCCAGCATTGATTAGTAACCTGCGTGCATTTGTGCCTGTGTGGCTCTGCTGACAAAACGCGTATACATACCTTGGAAGATCAGATTCACGGTACCGGTAGGACCGCTTCTCTGCTTGGCGATAATCGCTTCGGCGTCACTTGGCGCATTGGTATCGACGGCCGGCATCGGCTGTCCGTCTTCTCCCATGTCGTCGGTCTTCTGCTGATAAGCAACCTCACGGTACAGGAAGATGATGACGTCAGCATCCTGTTCGATAGAGCCGGACTCTCGCAAGTCACTCATCAGAGGACGTTTGTTGGGACGGGTATCCACTTCACGCTTTAACTGAGAAAGCGCAATCACAGGAACCTTCAGTTCGCGGGCAAGACCTTTGAGGCCGCGGGAAATTTCAGCAATTTCCTGAGCACGGTTCGCGTCATTGCGGCCGCCGGACTCGCCTGACATCAGCTGAAGGTAGTCCACCACGATCAAGCCGAGCTTGCCGCCCACACGGCTCATCAGCTGACGGGCGCGGCTGCGCAGATTCAGAATGGAAATACCGGCAGTGTCGTCGATAAAGATCGGGGCTTTCTCGAGGGATTCAGCCGCGTCGTAAAAACCGCGCCAGTTTTCCAGGTGACCGGTTTTGAGTTCTCCCTGAGGAATTTCTCCCTTGGCGCTCAGCAGACGGCCGGTCACTTCTTCGGCCGACATTTCCAAAGAAAACACACCGACGGGCAAACCTTGATTGCTGCCGACGTGCAGCGCGATATTCAAAGCAAAAGCGGTTTTACCCATGGCCGGACGACCGGCGATGATGATGAGCTGACCCTCATGCATACCGCTTGTCATGCGGTCCAGATCCGGGAAGCCGGTACTGATACCCGAGACATTGCTCGGATTGTCAATTTCTGAAAGTTCACGCAGATGATCCGTGTAATCAGCCAAGACGGCATCGATTTTTTGGAAACCGCTGGACGAACGGGACAAATCCTCGCTGATGCGAAGGACTTTGGCCTGAGCTTCGTCAAGCAAGTCTTTGGCTTCGCGTGCTCCCGGGTTCATGGAGTCATTAATAATGTCGTTGCCCGTCGTAATTAAGCGGCGGCGAATCGAGCGATCACGAATAATTTCCGCGTAGCGCAGAACGTTAGCCGCACCCGGACTGTAATCCGCGAGGCGGTTAAGATATTCGAGGCCGCCGGTCTCTTTTTCGAGACCGCCCTCACGCAGGATGTCGTGGACCGTCAGAATATCGGCCGGCTTGCCCTGCGAGAGCAAGCGCTTAATGTTTTCGAAAATTAAGCGGTTTCCGTAGTCATAGAAGTCCTCCGAATCGATTTTTCCGCCGATCAGGTCGAACGTATTGTTATCAATCAGGAGTGCGCCCAAAACACCGTCTTCGGCTTCCTTAGAGTAAGGCGGAGTGCGGTATTGCTGGACTTCACGATCTTCGCTGCGAATATCGGGCATCGTATTTATGAACTTCCTTTTTTTCAAAAGCAGATGAGAAAACTATAGCTGAAAGAGCAGAGACATGAAAAAAAGAAGCCTCCCAAAAATGTGACATTTCTGAGAGGCATTTTGAAGACCGAAGTCTTCAGGAATTTCTTCCTTAATTAGGCTTCAGCAACAACCTGAACGTTGACGTTAGCAACGATGTCGTGGTGCAGGTCGATCTGCAGCGGGTACTCGCCGATGGCTTTGATAGCGCCCAGCGGTGTACGAACCTGGCTCTTGTGGATATCGTAACCAAGTTTTTCGAGGGCTTCGGCAACGTCCATGTTGGTCACAGAACCAAACAGACGACCGTCGACGCCGGCCTTGGAAGCGATAGTGATGGTCAGACCATCGATCTTGCCCTTGAGCTCTTCAGCCTTAGCAAGACGTTCAGCCTGAGCGCGTTCAAGCTCAGCCTTGTGAGCTTTGAATTCTTCGATCGCAGCTGCTGTAGCACGCTTAGCCTTCTTTGTCGGGATCAGGTAGTTACGAGCGAAACCGTCTTTAACTTTGACGACGTCGCCGAGCTGACCGACGTGAGGAATAGATTCAAGCAGAATGATTTGCATGTTGATTTCCCCCGATTACTGATTGTCGGTGTAAGCAAGAAGAGCAAGGAAGCGAGCACGCTTAATTGCTGTGTCGAGCTGACGCTGATAGTGAGCCTTCGTACCTGTCAGGCGAGCCGGCATGATCTTGCCGTTTTCCTGGATGAAGTCGCGAAGTGTGTCGATATCTTTGTAATCGATCTGATCAACATGATCAACTGTGAAGCGGCAGAATTTTTTACGCTTGAAAAGCGCGTTCTGCTGATTAGGGTTACGAGGTCTACCCTTTCCTTTGGCACCAAAAGCCATGATTTACTCCTTTTCGAATTCCGTTATATGCAGGACAAGTTTGCGTGAACGCGCCGAAGATGTTGTTAGAAACCCTCTGAATTTCAGACGGCTTCCGAGTTCCACCTCATTGAGAGCCTTAGCAGCCGGACCGACTGCCGCCGCTTCCGCGGAAAAGCTCAGTTTTCTGTCTGATCCGGCTTCCTGGACCACCGACATATGGCGGATGGTCAGATCAAGAATGGGAACAGAAGCTAAGGTGTAGCGGATGACGTCTTTCTTTTCCAGAATTCCGTCTAGTTCGAACGAGTTCACCTCGCAGTCCTAAATTAAGCCTGGGCTTCAGCCGGGGCTTCTTCAGCAGCCTGAGGTGCGGGAGCAGCAGCTTCAGCAGCGGCGCTAGCAGCCTTGCGGGCTTCTTCTTTCTCGACAGCCTTCATCATCGGAGAAGGTTCTGTCTCAGCCTTCTTCATTTTCACGGTGAGGTGACGAAGAACGGCGTCGTTGTAACGGAAATTGTTTTCGAGTTCTTCAAGAACTTCGGGGCCGCATTCGATGTTCATCAGAACATAGTGGGCTTTCACGAGTTTCTCGATCGGGTATGCCAGCTGACGGCGGCCCCAATCTTCGAGACGGTGAATCTTACCGCCGTGGCTTTCCACAGCAGCCTTGTAACGCTCAATCATCGCCGGGACCTGTTCGCTCTGATCAGGATGGACGATGAAGCAAATCTCATAGTGACGCATTGAACCTCCTTATGGGAAATAGTCGCCCGGAGCGTCTTCCGGTGTGACAAGGACTAGAAAGTGCGTGATTCTACACCACTTTCATAAGAAAAAATCCTGATTACTAAATTAGTTACGAAAAAGAAGCCAAAACGGGACTTAACGAAAATAAGCTGCCTGCTTAGGCCGCCACACGGACCCTCGGCTTGAATGCCGCAGGTTGTGTTTTTAATGTTCGAAGCGACTTATTAGAAACCCGAGTTTGGCAGATTCCGGCAAACAAAAAGCTCTCAACTCTTTGATTATCAGCGAGTTCAGAGCTTTTTTAAATTATTGTCTTGTGTACATGCTAGAGCATGTCTTTAATCAATTCCGGAATTGCCTCCTCTGTTGTAAGTCTTACTCCTAAGCAGCGCCCCATCTCTTTGAGATTAACTAAGCGTGCCGGAGGCACAAGTCCCACTGTCTTAAAGAGTATTTCGAGCTGATTTGGCTGCTTTCTGCGTTTTGCAAGTTCAGCCTTAAGTTCTTCTTGGCTCAGTCTCTCTAAGCCCTTCCTGATATTTTGCGGTCTCGAGCACTGCAGGAACATTAGTTCATCGCCGCTTTTTATGGGCACGGTCGTCGCAGAATTCAATGCACGTATGATTTCCGAGATTGTCAGCGGAGTTCCTGATTTATTCAATTTCCACTGCAGCAGTTTCAGAATCCCCAACGCAATCACACAAATGAGGATGTGGCCCTTAATGTGATTTGAGTTCCTTACGTACATGGGCCGTAAGCCCAGATGAGATTTCATAATTCGGAAGCAGCTCTCGATCTGGTTAAGCTCGTGATAGGCAGCGGCCAGGCGTCCATCCGGCACAGCGTCATTGTCCTGACAGTTGGGGGCGTTTTTATAAACGAGGGCAGCGTACCCGGCAAGACGGCGTTTAGCTTCAAACGTCTCTTCATCAATTCCTTCTATTCTTGCCTCTGTTTTTTCCGAAGTTTTTGCAATGGAAGCCCAGCCGGAGCTCTTGGGTTTAACTTTTATTCCCTGAGCTTGTTTCTTCAGCACGAGCTGCTTCCAGACTTCGAGCACTGCCAGATCCCGTTTTTGTCTCTTCTTATCAAAGGTCAGAACTAAAGTGCATTTCGTATCTTCAGCCTTGCGCTTTCCTTTCTTAGTCCAGTCTTTTACGACCTTGAAGCGGGCGACTTCCTCTCCCTGCCTGATGATAGGGACATAACCTTCAGGATCGAACATTGCTTTTGTAGTCTTCTGATCCAGATTGCTTACTTTCTGTGCCATCAGGAACCCGAGGTCGTTGCTTTGCAGCATCTTTAAGTTCGCTGCAGAATTAAGACCCCGGTCGGCTACCACGATGCTCTCTTTAACGTTGTATTTCTGTTTCAGAGATTCAATCGAAGCAGCCATAGTTTTGAATTCGGATGCGTTTCCGGCGTAGACATAAAAGTCAATCGGAATTCCTTCTTCGTTAATTACCAACGCGATGGACGTTAACGGAAGGTCAAAGCGATGCTCTTTTGAAGGACCTCTCATTCGAAGGTATTCGATTTTCTGAGCCTGAATTTTCTTAATGAAATCATCCGTTTTTTGGCCGGGCACCAGTCTTCCTTCCTTGTCAAAGCATGCAGCATCCAGCTCGCCGCTTTCATAGGCCAGCTGCACCTCTTCCTGAAGTCGGTCTTGGAAGTCCATCTGCTGTCTGCCGCATTCCAAGTCAGTAAGCGCCGTTTCAAAGTAGACATTGGTCACGTCATAAAAAATCAACGTAGCCTTTGTTTTCCCAAGCTGATTATTGATTGAGCGATTGAAGAATTTCATGATCGAGTCCTTGTGCTCAAACAAATAATCGTAAGAGTTGTAGTAACTGTCTAAACCGATGCCTTGGACAGGGGCTCCTAAGAAACCATCCTGATCTCCGAATGAGTAAAAAACGGAGTGCGGATCAAGAATTTTCAAGAAGCAGAGGTAGGAGACGACAGCGTTTAAGTCGAATTTTGCTTTTGTTTGTCTGTGCTGTATGTCTTTGAACTTTCTATCCAAATGAAGATGATCGTCCCAGATCTTTTTTAAGAGGTAATGCCCGTACTGCAGCAGAGGGAGCGGAGCGCCGGCAGAAGAATTGTTGTCAAAACTAAGCAGATTTTGAACTTGAGCGAGTCGATTGAGTGACTGAAGGCGATTCTTTTCCGCATAGTCTTCCTGATACTTCTTCTTTAAATTTTCCAAGTAATTCGGATCTGACTGAGAAAGGATGTCGAGCCGTCCCAGGTTCTGCACGACCTTGTGCTTAACCTTTCCGTTTTCATCCCGATAAGACTCCATGAGCCGGACATAAGTGTATTGCCCGGTGGCTCCGCCTTTGCAAGTAGAGACATACATAGACCACCTCAAATATTGAGTTCAATTATAACATATCTACTACATATCTACAAATAAATAAGCAAAGGGCCAAAATATAGACCTCATGGGCGTTGCCGCCCAGAAGGTCAATCAGAATCTGCCAAACTTAGGGGTTGTGTTTTTAATGTTCGAAGCGACTTATTAGAAATTTCCTAATAACTGAGTCTTCCCAGAGTTCTCCTAAGGACAAAAATATTCTCTCGACGTCCATTGACCGCTGCAGCAAACACATTGAATCACTCTCCCGTTCGTGGAGAAGCTGCTTTTCACATCAGATTGGACCCCGTGCCGGAACTCATAGACAAGGACTTGCAGCAGCTCAAAAAAATCGAGGCCGTAGTTTGAACGACCTCGGATTTTGAGAGCTTCAGATTCCGCTTAAGGCGGATTCTGATCAGCCAACCGTACGCTGGCGCACGGTTTCAAACAAACAGATACCCGCGGCAACGGAAACATTCAGGCTTTCCACCGTTCCCAGCATCGGAATCTTGGCCAAATCACTGCAGCGGCGGCGGGTCAGCTGACGCAGACCGTCGCCTTCGGCGCCGAGTACCCAGCCGAAAGCGCCCTTTTGATCGAATTCATAAATAGTCTTTTGGGCTTCGCCAGCTGTGCCGATGATCGGAACTCCAGCGTCAACGAGCTCCACAATCGAACCGGCCAAATTCGTGACCCGCACAATCGGAACGGTTTCAGATGCACCGGCACTGGCTTTCACAGCCGCTGCCGTCAATGTTGCGGAGCGATCTTTCGGCGTGATCACGGCAGATACTCCGGCTGCATCTGCGACACGCAGGCAGGCGCCGAAATTGCGCGGATCGGTCACGCCGTCCAAAAGCAGCAGAAGCGGATTACCGGCCAGATTATCCATCAATGTATCGAAAGACATTCCGATATCTATCGGAGCAGCAAGAGCGATCAAGCCCTGATGCGGAACTTCATGAGAAAAGCCGTCCAGGCGATTGTTGTCGGCCTGCATTAAACGAATGCCGGCCTTTTCTATCTCTTCAATCATCCGGCGCATACGTTGATCACGACGTTTCGGATCATAGTAGACGATGCGAATCGACGAAGGATCGCGTTTCATTCTCGAGGACACGGCGTGGAAGCCGGCTAGGACTGTATCTTCTTTTTTCATGAGCGTTTTTTAGGAGCAGAAGGTGCTTTCTTTGTTTTTCTCGCTGCCGGCTTACGCGGCGCGGCAGAAGATTTTACGGTTTTCCTTTTGGCTTCGGTCTTCGGTCTGCTTTGACGATTCTTCGAAACCAAAGCGAATTCTATTCTTCTTGCGTCGAGATCACAGCGGGCAACCTTAACCGTGAGCTCGTCGCCCAGGCGATAACGCAAGCCGGAGTCTTCGCCGTAAATTTCATTGGACTTGTCATCAAAGACGAAGTAATCGTCACCGAGGCCGGAAATATGGATCGCGCCTTCGACATACAAGTCTTCAAGCGTAACGAAAATTGCAAAGGGGCTGACGCCTGAAATCACGCCTTTAAAAACCTGACCAAGTTTCTTCTGCATGTAATTGCATTTCAGCCAAGCCATTACATCGTAACTGGCTTCATCGGCACGGCGTTCATGAGCAGAACAAAGCAACCCGAGCTTTTCCCACAAGTCGATATGCGCAACCTTCTTCTTGTCGTCGGGTTTCGCCTTGCAGATGATTTCTCTTGTCTGAACAGGAACCTCGGCCTCATTGGGTTCAACCAAAATCTTCGGCACGTATTTCCGGCGCCGTAAGATACCTCGAATGGCGCGATGCACCAGCAAGTCAGGATAACGGCGAATCGGTGAGGTGAAGTGTGTATAAGCGTCATAAGCTAGGCCGAAGTGACCAACGTTATGCGGGCTGTAGACGGCCTGCTGCATGGAACGCAGCAAAATCGTCTGAATCATCGCTTTGTCCGGTCGATCAGCGATTGATTCCAGCACCTTGGCATAGTCTCCCGGAGTGGGAGAATCTCCGCCGGGCAGCGTCACGCCGAACGGCGCCAAAGTTGCTCTGGCTTTTTCCAAACGATCCTGACTGGGCGGTTCATGAACACGGTAGAGGCACGGAGCTTTATTCTTCTGCAGGAAGTCAGCTGCACAGGTGTTTGCTACCAGCATCATTTCTTCGATAAGACGATGGGCATCATTGCGTTCGCGCGGCAGAATCTGTTCGATCTTGCCCTGCTCATTGGCAACAATATAAGTTTCAACCGTCTCAAAATCCATCGCGCCGCGCAGTTCACGGCTCTTGATCAGGTTCTTGTAGAGATCATAGAGATCCTGAACGTTGCCGAGCACGTGTTCCATGACCTTGGCTTCAGGACCATTAGGATTGCAGAGTGCGGCCCAGACATTGTCATAAATCAGTCGTGCGGCCGAACGAATCACGGCAGGATAGAACTGGTAGGCTTCTACCAATCCGTTGGCGCCGATGATTGCGTCACACACCATGGTGCAGCGGTCAACCTGTGGATTCAAAGAACACAAGCCATTAGAAAGCTCTTCCGGCAGCATCGGGATAACGCGTCTCGGGAAGTAGACACTCGTTGTTCTTAACTGAGCATCTTTATCAATGGCGCAACCGGGTTTAACGTAATGAGAAACATCGGCAATGGCTACGAGCAGACGGAATTTGCCGTCTTCCAAAGGCAGGCAGTAAACCGCATCGTCGAAGTCTTTTGCATCGGCGCCGTCGATCGTCACAAACGGAATATCACGAAGGTCTACTCTGTCTCGAAGATCGGACTTCGTTACAGAGTCAGAGAAACGCTTAATTTCTTTCTTTGTTTCCTCGGAGAACTTGTAAGGAAGATCGAACTTACGAACCGCGATTTCCGTCTCCATTCCCGGCTCGTCGATGGTTCCCAAAATCTCGACCACATGGCCGACTGGACTATTGGTGAGAAGGCCTTTATCTTCAAGTTCGACCACGACGATCTGAGAAGGTGTTGCGCCTAAAGAGCGGCCCGGTGCAATTAAGATCGTTTTGCAGATTCTTGCGTCTTCAGGCACCACAATTCCGACGCCGCGTCTCAGTTCAAAGCGGCCGACAATGCGTTTTAACTTGCGGTCGGCGAGTTCGACGATATCGGCTAAACCTCGACCTCTGTAGTCGGTTCCTGCTTCTCTTGCGACCACAATGTCTCCGGGAAGAACTTTCGTCATTTCTTCCGGAGGAATGTACATATCAGGACCGTCTTCTTCGCAAATCAGGAATCCGAATCCGTCGCGGTGCCCCTGCACCACCCCAGTATGAAGTTTGGCGGAGGAAGTCAGAAGAACGATGTCTTCTCGATTCGTAAAGATTCTTCCTGCCTCTTTTAATTTATTGAAAGCGCGATCAAAAACCTCAGAAGAGATGCCTTTATGGGAAAGCATCACATACTCTTTCAGGTCGTCCATTTCCATCGGGAACCCGGCCGTCCTCAATTCCCGTTCAATTGCCTTTTCAGCGGCTTCCACTCCGGCAGCCGGGGTGGCACGCTGCGGCTTAGCAGAAGTCAACGCAGACTTCTGGGTGGTTTTGTTCTTCGTAGTAATTTTGAGCCTCAACTAATTAATGTTGATCCTATTTATGCTGGATTGTAATTGTTGAGGCTGCTAACAAAGTCCTAGGATCGCTCAGAGTGGAGATATTTGATTTCGGCCGTCGGGTACTAAAAATATCAATCTAAATTAAGCACATCCAGCATTCCGAGTCCGCGGAACTGAGGAAGAAGCAGAATTAACAAAACAATAATCAAAAGAAAGACCAGACCGTAGGCAAACTGATGATCCGTTAACTGCCTGAAGAAACGGTAGTGGCCACCCGACGGATTCTGTTCATATCGATAGCCTGAGACTTGGAAGTTTTCAGGAAGCTCTGTTTCTCGATAGTAGTCGTTGAGCCGATACTCATTTCAAACTTTCGGATCCTTTTGGCTTCCGAAACTATCCGGATCTCCCGGCCTTCGCAGATCTCTCAGATAAATCAGACGACGCTCAATGATTTCCTCTCTTTTACGAAAGCGAATGCCCTGTTCATCCAAAAGCTTCTCGTAAGCTAAATCATGTTTCTTTTGCAGGTTGGCGAGAAACCGATAAGCTTTTTCGTCCGCTTGATATTGGTTATCGGCCTCGATCGTGAAGCATTGGTTTTCCAGATAAACCGATTCGTAATAGGGAATCGGATAAAACTCGGTGGACGAAACAGCCTTAGGGACGCAATAACGAAAAAGCACAGAAACACCGCTTGGAAAATTGAAGTTAGGTCAAACAACGGCTGTATTGCCGCCTGGATTTGTTAATGGAGGGATTCTAACGGCAAAGCCTCGGCTTAAGAAATGTTTCTGCCGGCTACGCCTTTGGCACAAAAAGACGGTTCCTTTGCCTATTTTTATCCGTGTGCAGGACGGACGCACCAGAAATTGAGCAACGAACCACGATATAGGTCTCCTTTTAT
>OOCX01000136.1_pt1 | contig 70363 bp, 62 predicted proteins | sample 1671231 | NCBI WGS metagenome assembly OOCX01 (sample SAMN06348135, study PRJEB24527) | human gut metagenome | biome: human gut; feature: ankylosing spondylitis patient; material: feces | host: Homo sapiens | place: China | collected 2015-10 | reverse complement strand
TAACTGTAAATGTTGAGGCCAAAGTCAAAGAGCAAATTATTTTGGACAGCAGTGATTTTTCTTATGTTGTTGGCCAAAAATCGGGAAAAACCTCAGAATGCGCTTACTGCAGTTAGAAGAACGGAGGCAAGGCTCCCGGAGCCTTTGCCTCCATCCTTTGCAAGAGGTTTTTGATATCCAGGCATATCCTCCCCCGTAACTGAACCAGACGGGGGATTTTTTTACGTTCTTTCTGCGATATTGATTTTTCGGGCTATACCGCTCAAGTGAAGAAAAACTTAATTTCAAGTACGGAATTTTTTACCTTAATCGCTTCCCTTCACGATCTCCTTCACAATGAGCTCATTCGCAACAACGTTTCAAGGAGAAACAATGACAGACGTAAGAATTGAACGGGACTGCCTCGGTGAAATGGAAATCCCGAACGATCAGTACTACGGCATCCAAACGCACCGTATGGAGAAAGTATCAGGTACAGCGAATCTTCCTGTTATTTTCTATCCTGATATGCACTATGCACTGGCTCAGATTAAGAAAGCAGCAGCTATTGCCAACGGTAAGATCGGTGCCATGCCGGCTGATGTTTCCAAGGCTATTGCTCAGGCCTGCGATGAAATGCTGACAGGCAAATTCAACGACCAGTTCCCGTTGGATATGTGGCAGGGCGGCGGTTACACCTGCGTTAACATGAATGTGAATGAAGTCATCGGCAACCGCGCCAATGAAATCCTGACCGGCCACAAAGGCACGGAGAAAGTTCATCCGAACACTCATGTCAATATGGGTCAGTCAACCAACGACACGATTCCTTCTGCTACTCACCTCGGCATGATCGGCCGTGTTGACGAACTCATCAAACAGTTAGATCTACTCGCTGCCTCCTTGCGCAAGAAAGAAAAAGAATTTAAGGACGTTGTTAAAGTCGGAAGAACTTGTATTCAGGACGCACTGCCCCTCACTCTCGGCCAGGAATTCAGCGGCTACGCCTCCGTTGTTGAACGTATGGCAAGAAAAGTCAGACATCTCCGCCCCGGCTGCTTCGAAATCGTTATGGGCGGAAGCGCAGTCGGCACCGGCTTCAGTGCTGCTCCCGGTTACAAAGATGCGCTTTATGTCGAACTGAGCAAGCAGTACGGTGAAGAAGTAAAACCGATGGAAAACCTTTTCGATGGTTTCCAGAATCCTGATTTCATCGTTGAAGTCGCCGGCGTTCTCAAAGAAGTGGCAATGACACTTTCCAAGATCTGCAAAGACTTCAGACTCATGGGGTCCGGTCCTCGCTCCGGTTTCATGGAAGTCAACGTTCCCGCTCTCTCCCCGGGATCCTCCATCATGCCGGGGAAGATCAACCCGACCGTTCCGGAAATGGTTATCCAGATCTCTCATCAGGTCGTCGGAAATGATGTTGCCATCTCTATGGCCTACGACGAAGGCGAACTTGACCTGAACGTTTGGGATGCCACTTTCTACAAGTGCCTGTTCGAAAACTTCCAGTTAATCAACAGCGAGCTTGAGATCCTTCGTGTGTTCTGCGTTGACGGAATGACAGCCAACAAAGAAAGATGCGCTCAGGAAGCCAATTCTTCGATCGCTCTGAGCACGGTCGTTGCAACTGCTCTCGGTTACCCGATGGGCGTCAAGGTTGCTCATTACTGCGAAAAGACCGGTAAGAATGTCCGGGAAGCAGTTGTTGAGATGGGCTTGATGACAGCCGAGGAAGCTCATAAGCTGGTTGATCCGATGCTGATGACCAACCCGCATGCTGCCGGTCCCGTTGTTGATGCTTTCAAGAAAGAAAAGAAATTGATCTAATCTTGAAACGGCAAAGAATTTCGGCCTAACGACTTGGGTGGAGTCGTCTAGGCCGATTCTGTTTTTAGTGAAGTCGCATACTGAGATATCCAGAGAAGAGAAGCTTTTCTCTAAGAGAATTCTCGGTTTTCTAATGATCCTGCGAATCGCGTTGCTTCCTTTGCCAATTATCGTACGTCGCTTGCATACGGAGCCACATCGCAGAGTCAGGTCCGGAAATGGCAGAAGCAAATTTGACGGCCAATTCAGGAGTCACCGGTGCTTCGCCACTGATTACTTGTGCAATGCTTTCCGATGAAAGGCCCAAGTTAGAGGCAAATTGCTCTGTGCTCAGCTTCAGAGCATCAAGCGCCGAAGTTAAGATACGGCCTGGATGCGGCGGATCGAATATTTCAGACATACCGATTCTCCGTATCGTGAAAGCTGCTTGCTTACTGAGGCTTCTTGAAGAATCCTTTCAGAACTTCCGCGCCTCTGAGCACATTTGCCGTTCCCGGATTCAGGAGATTAGCCAAGGCTTCATCTGTTTTGCCCTTAAGTTGTTCTTTGGCAAGTCTGACTCCAAGCTGTGCCGCTGCGTCCTGAAGGCCGTTTTTAGATTCATGGAGTGCGACATTGGCAGCTTCTCTAGCGCAGGCCTCAGTCATCAAGCGAGTCAGACGCTTTTTGGCTTCTTTGTTGACCTGCTTAATCTTGCTTTCGGGAATGACGGTAATTTGCTTTGCAGCATCAGTTTTGCCGAGAGTCACAAAGGCCCACTGAGTCATCACATTCTTGTCCTCCCTAGAGAGGTTGTCATAGACACAGTCTCCTAGTGCCTGTGCATATTGTCCTGCATAGCAGGACGCAGAAAAAACAGCACAGGAAACCAATGCGAGGAAAGAAGCTTTTTTGATCATGTTATTGAGGCATCAGCGATTAAAAACAACGCTCAATATTAAAACAGACAGAACAAAAATTAGCGTATTTCCGTATCCGTCCTCCTAATGTTCTAAAGGAAGCTTAATTGCCAATAAAGCAAGATAAATCAGAAACTAAACGAAACTTAATTCGGAAATCACCCGACAAAAGAAATGTGCTCGGATTAGTCCCACTCTGCGTAACAAAATGTTTACAATGCGATACCTTGTAGTTTGAATAAATAGATGTAGAGGAGCCGCAGATGCAGCTTACAAAGAAAGATCTCATTACAAAACTCATTGACGCTGCCCGCAAGGCAGGCAACGCCAATCCTTTTGCACTCGGCTTTATTGCCTTTGACGACCTTCGCATGAAGCTTGAAGGTCCGATGACCACAACCGGGCAGGAATGGTATGCAACACACCCGAATGATCCTCTGGGTATGAAAGACATCCTGACTGTGCCCGATGACATCGACTACAACAAGATTGTTAAAGAAGTATTTGAATCGCTGACTTCTGACGGCGGCCTCCATCTTTGGGTCATCCCGACAGAACAGCTTGCTGATGTGCTTAAATTCTTAATGTGCCATCCGCGCTTCCAGGGCAACCTTCTTGATATGGATGATGAAGATCCTTGGGATATGCCGAGTATTAACTTTGAGAATTTGTGCGCCGAAGCAGAAAACCAATTCCTCTCTAATCAGCCGATTAATGTTGTCTTTGAATACAAAGATGCCGATACCGGTCTGGTTGTTCACCGCATTACTTTGAATGAACGCGATTTCTGGTTCTTCGTCGACGAACAGCAGATGAAGATCGCGGATCGCCGCTGGTAACACAATAAAAAAAATGAACTGCCTAAGCAAACTGAACACAAAGACTTTCGTTGCAGCCGCCCTGCTCGCCGGGGCCGGAGTAACTTTTGCAAGTGTCGGTGTCGCAAAAGGTTATAACCTCTCGCCCCTGGAAACGTACATCATTGAAAGCTTTGCTCAAGAACAAATTGACGGCTTTATCAATTCAGGGGCAACCACGCTCTTTGAAAGCCCGAAGATTTTCTATCTCAACCCGAGAGCCTTTGCCAAACAGGCGAAGACGGATCTATCGGGCGCTCAAAAGAAATATCTCGGTAATTACGGAATCGTTAAATCTTTTATTTCCAGGACAAACAAGGAGAAAACAAGGGTTCAGTTTGATATCCCCAGACCGGAATACACGTTAGATCTGCAGCTTGCCAAAAATGCCGATCCTGATTTGACGCATGAAGTCAGTCCGGGCGAGCGTCACGGCTTTTACTGCCAGATTACTTCGGTCGAGAAATCCTCGGCGGTTCTGTCAGATTGCCTTCCGCTGAGGCAGTTTGCCTCTTTAAAAAGCAAACAAATCGAGGCCTTAATTCATCGTTATTTGGCCGGAGAGAAAGTCTTAGATCCTAACCTTCCGACTTATGCAATGATGGCATATATGGCAGTGGTTTCTGCAAGGCTGCTTCCAAGGGACTCGGTTTGCCGCCGAACCGTGGAAGATGAGATTATTTTCACGGATGCCGACCGCAGACTCTGCAACCAGGAAGTCGCTGACTTATGGCAGCGTGCGGATTCCAATCCTAAGTTTGATAAGACGATGGACAACGTCGTAGAAGAACTTACGAAACACGGCGTTGATGTTTCAATGATTAATCAGGCTGCAAGCAGCTTGGATTAACTTGAAGCAGATATCCTTCAAGTCAAAGCTAAACAAAAACGAGAGCCGTTTGAAAACTGACTCTCGTTTATTTTTTCTTCAAAATCTTACTTATCGAGGCGTGCAGCTTCGATGTCCTCTTCTGTCTTATTGAGGAAGATTTTTTCCATTTCGCGAGGAGACAGACCGGCCTGAACTTCACCGCCGTAGACATATTCCTTGACCTTTTCTTTGATCATCTTCTGTCCGGGCGTGCCTTTTGCGCGTTCGACATAAATTCTCATTAAGTCAAGAATTCCCTCTTCGACCTTGCCGTTATAGGCTCTGGAAACACAAGCTAAAAAAGCTTTTTTAAGGTCACTGTCGACCTCAAGCTGCATTAATTCTTTCGTCATTTTCTTTCGCTTTTGATTGGTTGTGGTTATTTTAGCTTTTTAGACTAAAAGCAATAGTAGTAATAATCATAAGAATTATTCATTTAGTCTTTTGGCCCAAAAACCCCTAAGCTTAATAAACCGTATGTTTTACGCGTTCAAACCGCTGGAATTTAAAACCTAACGGCTGAGCTTCGGTTTTGGGATGGTCCTCACTCCAAACAAGCATCCACTCGTCTTTATTAAGCGGATCGAAAGATGCATCCCCTTCTACATCGGCCTCAATTTCCGTTACCCAGGCCGTATCTACTAACGGGAGAGCTCGGCGGTAAAGATCGGCACCGCCGATAACGAAAACAATATCGTCCGGACCGAAATGCTTCAGTGCCTCTTCCAAAGAAGAGACAACCGTCGCCCCTTCGGCTTTATAGGATGGGTCTCGCGTTAATACGATGTTCTGGCGCCCCGGAAGCGGTCTTCCGATCGATTCCCAGGTACGGCGCCCCATGATGACGGGACGTCCCATCGTTGTCTGTTTAAAGAACTTTAATTCTTCTGACAGACGCCATGGCAGTTTGCCCTCTTTGCCGATAATTCCGTTTCGGCTTCGCGCCACAATAAGACTGATATGAGGTTTCATAGTCAAAACCCAAAATAATTAAACCGCAATCGGAGCCTTGATCGCAGGCCACGGATCATAGTCAACGATTTCAAAATCCTCGAACTTGTAATCAAAAATAGAGTCAGGACGACGCTTAATGATTAACTTCGGATAAGGGCGAGGCTCACGGCTCAGCTGCAGCTTCACCTGTTCGAAGTGATTGTGATAAATATGGCAGTCGCCGCCGGTCCAGATAAAGTCACCGACATCCAAATCACACTGCTGCGCAATCATGTGCGTGAGCAGCGAATAGCTCGCAATATTAAACGGAACTCCGAGGAAGATATCGCAGCTTCTCTGATAGAGCTGGCAGGACAGCTTTCCCTGAGCCACATAGAATTGGAAGAACATATGGCAAGGCGGGAGTGCCATCTTGTCAATCTCTCCGACATTCCAGGCAGAGACGACCAGTCGACGGGAGTCCGGATTCGTTTTAATTTGATGAATCAGATTGGAAATCTGATCAACATAACCGCCCTCAGAGGTTTTCCAGTGGCGCCACTGAACACCGTAGATCGGACCTAAATCCCCGTTGGCATCGGCCCATTCATCCCAAATCGTCACCTTGTTATCGTGAAGGTACTTAACGTTGGAGTCACCGTGTAAGAACCACAAGAGCTCATGAATAATAGAGCGAAGATGCAGTTTCTTCGTCGTGACAAGCGGAAAACCTTCCTGAAGATTAAAACGCATTTGGTATCCGAACATAGAACGAGTGCCGACACCCGTACGATCGGATTTTTCGACGCCGTGTTCAAAGACGTCTTTCATAAAAGTTTCGTATTGGTCTGAACGACTCATAGCAAAAATCCTCGCGCTGTTGAACCGCAATGCGTCCTTCCGGATGCAAGCCGTTTAGTTTGACTGTTTTGAGGATTCTAACGCAAGGATGTTTTTCCTTCTCATGACCTCTTCTTAGAACGAATAGAAAGTATGAATACCTGAGAAATCACCATCGCAATGCCGAGGCACTCGATCCATCCGAGTTTCAGGTTCATAAACATGATGCCGAAAACATAGGCAGAGGTGGGCTCGAGGCACACAACGAGACCGGCAGTGACCGGAGAAATGTACTTCAAACAAGCCAAATATAACCAGAATGCCGAGACCGTTCCTGCTAAAACGATATAAGTCAGGGCCAGCCAGGCCTTCGCATCTAACCCTTCAGCGGTAACAATCGGATTGGCGAGAAAAAGCCCGGCAATGCCTGAAGCCATCATGCCCCAGCTCGCTACTGGAACCACGCCCCAGAGGTCAATCAGAGGCTTGGGCTGAATGGAATAAATCGCCGAGAAAAAAGCACACATCATGCCCCAGAAAACGGCGTGCCAATTAAACTGGAAGGCAGAAAAGTCGCCTTTTGAAACGATTAAAAGAACACCGAAGAAGGCTAAGGCCCTCTTTTGCGGTAAAGCGTTTCTTTCCTCTTAAAAAGAGGTAGATTCCGGCAAGCAGCGGCGTCGTTGCTATGAAAATCGCTGCGGTTCCCGCATTTGAATAGTAAATAGCAATAAAGAACGTCAGATGCGCACAAAGAAGCTCAATGCCGCTGAGTGCAATACCGAGCGATCCCTTCAGAGACGAAAAAGCAGCCAACAAAGGCCGGCGCGATAAGTACAAATTCAAAATGACCAGAACAATTCCGGACAATAACAGCCTGAGAGAGGACAACGCCTGAGGCTCGGTTTTGGTGTTTTCAAAGATGTATTGAACACATACACCCATTGATCCCCAAAAGACGGATGCCAGTGAGGCAAGTAAAACGCCGTAAAGCGCCCGATTAATTTTTATCGGAGGTTCGGCATATTTTGTCGAGGTTTGAGTTTGAGACATTTTTTCTTTTGCCATTTAGTCCTGAACATTTTAGGCTTTGTGCAACATCCTTTTAATTAATAGAAAAATTTTTCTTTTTTTAGGTCTGGTTCGAGAAACAAGCAAAATGCAGTTTTTCAAATAGAAGAGAGAATCGATCTTTTCGTCTCGCTAAAGTAACAAATTTTCCTCAGTTGTTACCAATAATTGGAAAATATGTAGCTTCTTAACATTCTCTTGCAACAGAAATAAATTGCTTCAGCATTCAAATAGATATGGCGGTAAAGTCATTGTCAATGAGAGTGCGCAAACACTACTCAGCTTTTCCTCCTAGATCGTTTTAGGCCCTTCAGTTGTCGGGCCTATTCTTTTTTGTGCTCCTCGGTAAATTGCCGCAGGAGCTTTTTTCACAAACTTTTTCGACTTTCCGGCGGCAAAGCTTGGGTTAGAGGCCTTCTTTTATTCGATAATGAAAATTTACCGATAGAAGTGAGTTGTTTGTCTATTAGAAACTCGAATTACATACACGATGAACTTCAAGCCGTTAATGATTGCTTTACCGGTTGCCTTCCTGATCGGATGCGCTTCCGAACCGACGCCCGATATGCTGCCGGGCGGCCAGCCTACTTTTGATAGTTACGCCATTCAGGCGAAAGCTTACGTTGCTGAAAGACGCCATTTTGTGACGGATGATCATGTGCCTGAAATCGAAGGCAACTCGCCTTTTGAAATCCAGCCTAAAAATCCGAACGGCCAAGCCGTATTAATGATTCACGGCCTCGGAGATTCCCCTTGGACGTTTACCGATATCGGAAAATCTTTGGCCGATCAGGGATACTTAGTTCGAGCGATGCTTCTTCCCGGACACGGTACGCGTCCTGCGGACATGATCGGCGTGACCTCAGAAGAATGGACAAAAGCCGTTAACGAGCAAGTCGCTCTTTTGAAAAAGCAATACCCAAAGATTTGGCTGGCAGGTTTTTCTACAGGCTGCAATCTGGCTTTAGATTATTTAGAAGAACATCCCAATGATGTTGAAGGCTTGATTCTGTTTTCTCCGGCAATGCAGGTCAGAACCTCCTTAATCAAGCTGGCGCCGATTGTTGATTTGTTTGTGACTTGGCTCAAAGCGCCGGATAAGAAAACTGCCGGAGACGCACCATTCAAATACAACACGGTACCGATGGATGCCATTGTGGCGTTTAAGCACACCATGGATACATCCAACGACTATCTGATCAAAAACAAGATCACGAAGCCTGTGATCGTCATGATGAGTCAGCATGACAGCATCATCAATACTCAGTCTTTGGTTAAGGTTTTTGATAACGCTTTGACGAATCCGGCCTCTAAGATTATTTGGTACGGAAAACTGCCCGATGGCAAATATACCAAGAAAGTCGTTGCTAAGCCGGATTATCTGCCTGAGCTGAGAATCAAGTCGTTTGCTCATATGTCCATTCCTTTCTCTCCCGACAATGTCTGGTACGGAAAGGACGGCAAGTTCCGCTATTGCCGCAACAGTGCTTCCGCTAAAGATGTTCAGGACTGCCGAAATGTTCCGGATGTCTGGTATGGGGCCTGGGGTACGCACGACGGTGAGCACAGCTTTGCTCGTCTGACCTACAACCCTTATTTCGACTGGCAGGCAAATCAGATACTCAAAGTAATGAAAAGCGGAGAACAAAAGCCTCGAGCATCAGGCATTATTGAAAAAGTTGAACCGCAACAGAAGGAATTAAATTGAAAAAGCTTCTCATCGTCGCTGCTTTCCTTTCGGCCCTGCTTCTCGCAGGCTGCTCCGATAAGGAAGTGGCCAGTGTCTCCTTAGGCGTGTTTACGTTCAAAGACATCAAATTGGATGCCTTTACGGATCCTCAGGTTCCGGGCGTCACTTGCCATGTGGCTTACATCAATTCTCCGCTTCAGCTGAGCGATCCTTCTAATAGCTCGGTTTCCTGCGTAAAGACCGGTGAGATTACTCAGGCCATGATCGACGGAATTGATAAGAGCGCCGACGGAGAAGTGGTTTTTAAGAAGTCTCAAAGCGTCTTCTTTAAAACTTTGAGAATCCGCAGAATCTTTGACGCAAAAAACCAAACGCTGGTTTATTTGAGCTACTCCACCAAGATTGCAAACGGAAGCTTTAAACACTCCATATCTTCCGTGCCTCTTTGGGGTTCTCAAGCCTATAAGCCGGAAGGCTACCTAGTAAAGAAATAAGCTGAAGCAAAGTGTAGTCACTGCAAAAATTCTCTGTTAGCATTGAACGCACTTCGGTTTTGAACGGACAACTGCCGATCCTCGAAGCCTTGTAGGAGTTGGCTGGAACGGCGGTTTTTTTGAGGATATTGAAATGAAAGAAATTATCACTACAGAAAACGCCCCTGCCGCTGTCGGCACTTACTCTACCGCCTACAAATGCGGCAACATGGTCTTCCTTTCCGGCCAGCTGGGTTTAGATCCCGTTTCCGGTGAACTGCCTGCTTCCTTCGAAGCTCAGTGCCGTCAGGCTTTCCGCAACGTTTTTGCGATTGTTAAAGCAGCCGGCGGTACACCTGCCGACATCGTTCGTCAGACTGTCTATCTCACCGATCTGGACAATTTCGGCGTTGTGAACAAAGTGATGTCTGAAATCTTCTCTGCTCCTTATCCCGCAAGAAGCTGCGTTCAGATTTCCGCCCTTCCGAAAGGCGGCTTGATCGAAGTGGAAGCGACTGTCGTTCTCGACTAAGACTTCTTACTGGGGAATGCCTACCAGGGCGTTCCTCTCGGCAGGAGCCGGTTGACCATATCGCGGATTTTAGGTTCTGAATCAGAAGCCGGATCCGCTAAGGTTGCCGGCTCTACGTTTTTTCTAAGATTGACGATGTCAGTCGGATGCCCTTCTGTTGTTAATAACAGGCGAGCGTCTTTCAAGTAAGCCAAGTTGTAATTGGCTTCGTAATAAACCGTGACAGGGCAGCTCTGTTCTGTTTTTGAAACGGTTCTGACTGTTAAGCCCTTATCTTGAATCGCTTGGCGTAAAGCAATAAAAAATGAAGGAGGCACGTTTTTATTGTCGACCAAACACACTTCCTTAAAACCGAAAGAGTCTCTTAAGTAGTAGTCGGTTGAATCCGAAGCACAGCCTGTAACTAAAACACAGGCGCTGCAGATCGTTAGGAGCGGGATTGCCTTCATTTTCTTTGCTATCGAATGATATCTTATGGTCTGATTCTAGCCAATCCGATTCAAAAAATTCAACCTTTTTACCCAGCGCAGCTCCTAATCTGATTTCTTTTCCGAAAAAATCCTTTTCCAATCGCAAGTTACAGGTTTTAGGAAAATAACGCTGTGCTATTATTTTTTCTTTTTTAGAGGCCGGGCAGTCGTGAGGTTCAAATAATTTTTGACTTCTTTGCCTTTTCTCGAGTTGCATCCTTTAAATATTACGCAAATGGCTTACCCTAAATCTCCTGCTATCGCTCTTTGGAATCCTGTTTGGACAGTTATTTTGTCCTATATCTTTACTCCGGTTTTCGGAGCATTTCTTCAAAGAACCAACTGGAGCGAAATGGGAGAGCAGGATCGCACGGCCAACAGCCATATGTGGATGATCCTCGGATTAGTCTTCATGTTCGGCTATCTTCTGCTGGAACCATGGCTTCCCGAATCCAATTTTGAAGATTTCTACTTCTTAGGTTCTTACACTTTGTTTTACGCCGCTTGGGTTATTTTTGACGGCTGGGCTCAGGTGCCTTTCGTTCGTGACCGATATGGCGATAACTATCATCACCGCCTCTGGGGCAAACCGATTATGCTCGGTGCCGGCGGGCTGGTTCTGTGGATGATGATGTCTTTAACTTACGTGATTGCCGTCATCACTTTATTCCCTGACGTTCTGCCGCCTCAGCTTCCTCCGAGCCCTTAATCTATGTCCGGCTTCTTTGATAAGCTTCCCGAAATCTCGCCTAAAAAACAGGCTCCAGCGGAAAAAACCGTTTTTGATCCGTATGCGTTTCTGAATTTAAGGCCGGAACCACAAACGGCGGAGGATCGTTTCAAAGAAGCCAAAGAACTGCTTTCTGCAGAATCCAACACGGCCATCCAATATCTCAAAGCCGCAGCCGAAGAAGAACACGCTGCTTCTTTAGATCTTCTCGGTATGCTTTATGCCACCGGCCAGCTTTTAGAGAAAGATCCCAAACGAGCGGCCGACTTATTTAGAAAAGCAGCCGTTCTTGGGGAAACGAGCGCCAAATTCCATTTGGCTATGGCATTGCGCGAAGGGTTCGGGGTTCGCCGAAACCTAGAAGAATCTTTTGCATGGCTTCGTGTTGCCGCAAAAGAAAAGTCTCCCGAAGCGATGTTTGCTCTGGCCGAGGCCTATGACCAGGGTTTGGGCGTTGAAAAAAACGCCGAGATTGCTGAGACCTTCTTTAGCCAAGCCGCTTTAAAAGGAGAAAGGCGCGCCATTATGCGAATGGTCCGCCTGACTTCCGAAGGGCCTCATCTCAATCCTAAACTTTGTCTTCACTGGCTGTTTAAGGGAGCAGCGGTAAAAATTCCTGTCTGCCTTCTTGCCGTAGGGCGCTATTGGCTCGAGACGACGCCTAAAAATCCCTCCAGGGGACTGGGCTTTTTAGAGGAAGGCGCGCTAACCGAAGATCCCGATTGTCTTCTCGAACTGGGATTTTTCTGGTCTAGCGGCAGATTTGCGCCTACTGACATCGTGGCGGCCATTGTCTATTGCCACCTTGCCTCTACTTTCGGCAGCTGGAAAGCAGCGCAAAAACTCTCCGAACTTCGCACCTTGGCGCAAAGAGAACAACTGATGGAAGCTGCGGGCATCGCAGCCTTCCCGAGTTCGCAGCTCGTTGTACAAGAAACAATTAAGCGCCGCAATCACGGCGCTTAACATGCTAAACAACGCAGCAGCAGGATTTGTTAGCTGTCTTCCCACTCAATCGCTCTTTCTTCTGCCTTGAGCGGATGAAAGTGCCTCTGGTAAGAATCCCTCAATTCTTCAAGACAAGTGGAAGCCAACGGCGCAATGTCTCCGGCCAGAATGCCGGAATTCAAACCGTCGACAGCTGCACCGTGGAGATAAACGGCGGATAAAACGCAGTCCATCAATTCAAAGTGCTGAGCAAACATGGCGCCGATTATTCCGGAAAGGGCGTCGCCGGATCCGGCAGTTGCCAATGCAGGAGAACCTGTCGGATTGATCCAGCTGACGGAGCTGCGCTGAGTCACAATCGTTCCTGCTCCTTTCAGAACATTTACGGCTCCGGTGAGAATACCTAAGTCAAGGGCGCGAGAAAGACGGTCTTTATTGATTTCTTCTACGGGCAGCCTGAGGATCCGTGCGGCTTCGGCGGCATGGGGCGTCAGAACCGTATGAGCAAATCGGTGTGTTACTAAGGACAAAATCTCTTCGTCCTGAGCAATCATCGTCAAAGCGTCTCCGTCGATGACCAAAGCAGCTTTGGATTTCAGGCATTCAATGAACCGCTGTTTTGCCTGATCGGTAAAGCCCAAGCCCGGACCGATGACGATGGCATCCATTTCATCAATATTGATTTTGACGGGGAACATTAATTCTGGGCAGAACGGGTCAAGTTTCATGTCCTCTTCTAAGAGTTCGACATAAACGCGGCCGGCACCCATATACAAACCTGAACGGGCAGCAATTAAAGCTGCTCCGACGGTTCCCTTTCCTCCGCCGATAATGCCTAATCGACCGTAATCGGCTTTGGAAGTATTCTTTAAGCGAGGCGCGCAGACATGCTTAAAGTCCTTGACTTCGAGGAGGCTGATTTTGGTAAGCGGAATGGAAATACCGAGGTTATCCATTTTGACGCGGCCGCAGGCATCCGGCCCAAGGCCGGTAAAGAGCCCTACCTTGCCGCTTAAGAAAGAAATCGTTGCATCGGCCTTGCAGCCTGCTCTGTCACCGACCCAAGTGCCGGTTTCTGAGTTCAAGCCGGAAGGTATATCCAAAGAAACGTGCAATGCGCGTCTTTCGTTAAACCACATTGCTGCATCGAGGAATTCATCTTTAAGGGGGCGCTCCAAACCGATGCCGAAAATCGCATCTACGACAATATCGGCCTTCGGTGTGTCGTAAGGATCGGTGTAAACGGTTCTGCCTAGCTTTTCCCACTCCGCCAAAGCAGCCTTTGCCTCTTCGCTCTTAGGTGCTTTGCCGGCGACCTGGACGACGTTGACGTCGTATTCTTTATTTAAAAGTTCGATCGCTGTTCGGTACCCGTCGCCGCCGTTGTTGCCCGGACCGCACACCACTGTCACTCGGGCCGGAGCAGGATAAAGATCGGAGATGAACTCAGCAGCGGCTTTGCCTGCCCTCTCCATAAGAACTCCGGGTCCTAAGATACGGGCGTATTTTTCCTCGAGTTCTCTTAACTGAGGAATCTGAAGTAAGGAAACCGACATTGATTATTACCTTTAAAAAGAAAGGAGACTGCCGGCTCGGACAGTCTCAAAGAATATTCGTGAAACTATTTTCGTTTAACAAATCGCATCGGACTATAGGGCGTCGGATCGATTGCCGGCGTCTTTTTCTCAATAATATCCGAAAGAAGTTCTGCGCAACCCTCAGACAAAGCCCAGCCGTTCAATCCGTGACAAACATTGAGGTACAAGCCTTCGAAAGGTGTTTCCCCACAGGACGGGAGGCTGTCCGGATGGACAATACATTTGCCGATCCAGTTGGTGGATTCCGTCCATTGAGCCGCTGTGGGCAGAAGCTTACAACTGGCCTCATAGATTTCTTCGATCACTTTGTCTGTCATATCGTGAGAAGATTCTCCGAGCCAATAACGACCGCAGACTCTGACGCGATTGCCTAAACGGGTAACAAGAAGATCTTTATTGTCAAAAATAAGCGTGTGCAGCGGCGGAACATTCATCGGATCGATGGTTGCCGTCACGGCCCAGCCTGTCAGCTGCATCGTCGGGAGGTCAAGCTTGCCTTCAAGCAGCGGCTTTGTACCTAAATTACTGCAGAGAACGACGGCATCACTGGCGATTTCGCCTTTGTCCGTCTTCACACCGACGGCCTTATTGTTTTCGTCAAACATTAGGCCCGTAACTTCGGTGTGATACATCATGGTCAGATTCTTTTGGCTGACATTGATGGCCTGAATCTGTTTAGAGTAATAACAGCCGTTGCCGGAGAGTTCCTGGGGGAGATAAGAACATCCCAAGAAAGGATCAGGAACGTTTTCCAGAGAGGGATCGATTCTTGAAGATTCTTCTCTAGTCAGCCATTCACCGGGTTTTTCGCTTTCTTCTTTATGAGCTTCTTCCCATGCCTGGGCATTTGTAAAGACACGAAGCAGACCGTAGACTTGCTCAAAAGACAGATCTTCCAAACGAGCATGGAATTCGGTTAAACCGACACTGTAGCGTGCCAAAGTCATTAAAGAGTCGTGATTTGCGGCCCAGACATCCGCACTTCTGGCGTTAGCTAAAGCGCGAAGGAATTTCATCTGTCCGATGGAAACATCCCAACCCAAACGACGAGTTTTTGCGAAAATGGAGGCCAAACCGGCTTTGCCTTTAAAGGGAGCACAAAGCATCTGTACGGAAATAGGACCCATAAATCCGGCCATTCCGAAACTGCATTCCTGATTCGGCGTCGAGGCTTTCTCGATCAATGTAACGTTATGACCGCGCTTTAAAAAATTATGAGCACACGCAATACCCGTGACCCCTGCTCCGACAACAATGATATGCATTGGTTCTCCACCTTATAATGTGCAGATTATTTTAACTTATTTGTATTTTTGTACAAACCGTGAGCTCTAAAAACCTTCTCACCATTGATGAGCTTTCGCAGGTCTCGGGACTTAGTAAACGAACGATTCGATACTACGTTAACAGCGGGCTTTTAGACCGGCCGACCGGCGAAACAAAAAATGCCCGTTATGACGCAAGCCACTTAGAACAGATAAGAAACGTTAAGGCTCTGCAGGAACAGGGTTACACCTTAGCCCGCATCGTTGAGCTCAAGCGCCAGACGCATCAGGAAGTGCTGAATCGTCGGGAGATCGGCGAGCCTCTAACGGTGATAGAGATTCCTGTAGACCCGGGAATATCTATTGAATTTCGGCAGGAAATATGCGGATTGACGCAGCCGCAAATGATTAAACTTGCACAAGCCTTTTTAGAAGTTATCAAGTCTGAAAAAGATAAAGCAGCTCAGGAAGAACAATAATGAACCAAAACAGCTCAAAGCTGATGGAAGACATCAAAAAATTTCTCACCGGAAAAAAGACGAATTACGTAGAGATCGGCGGCCATCGTTTCGCTGAAAATATCAAAGTCGGTCAGAACGCCTTAGTTTTAAACGGTACCGGCGTTCGTACCCAAAGCGATCAGCCGATTTATGCCGTGGCTTTGTATTTGCCTGCTAAAACGCACCGACAGGACACTTCCAGAGCTTTATTGGGCGCTCGCCGAGTGCAGATTGTCATATTGAAGCCCTTAAACGCTGAAGATTTTATTTCTTCTATGCGCGAGGCGATTGCCGAAAATAACGACGAGACGTATCAGAATTTTATTGAGAACGAACTTCTTCAAATTGAAGAGTTTATGAAAGACTTGACCAATTTAGAGACCGGTGATGTCGTCGATGTCGACTGGCTGCCCTCACGCGGAACGTTTGTTTTTTACAACGGTCAGCTCATGGGAAATCCGGTTCGCGGCAAAGCCTTGTATGACGCGGTTCTTTCTATCTGGCTCGGCAACAACTCTTTAGAAGAAAAGCTTCGCGAAGGATTGCTGAGCCTTCCGAAAGAGAAAACCGAAAATTGAGGATTGCAGAGAAAGCCTGAACTTCGCCTTCTCTGCTCCCGAATATGGCAAAGCCGCCCGAACGGGCGGTTTTTAGTTCACTGGAACCTATTCGAAATTACTTAACGAACTTCGGATGGATCAGGTTCTGGGTATTGAATGTGGCATCCCATTCAGCCTGAGTCATCAGGTGCTGTTCGTCAACAACGATCTGGTGCAGAGACTTACCGGTTGTGTAGCCTTCCTTAGCGATGGCTGCGCACTTCTGATAGCCGAAATGCGGCTTCAGGAGTGTAACGATACCGATGGAGTTCATGACATAGTCTTTGCAGCGTTCGGTGTTGGCGGTAACGCCTTCAACCAGTTTTGTACGCAGTGTGTCGCATGCGTTGGTCATAACTTTCATCTGTGTGTACAGAGCGAAAGTGATCACCGGTTCCATAACGTTCAGTTCGAGCTGGCCGGCAGAAGCAGCAAGCATCACTGTTGTGTCGAGACCGATAGCAAGGAAGCTGGCCTGGTTGGCAACTTCAGCAGCAACCGGATTGACTTTACCCGGCATGATGGAAGAACCCGGCTGGAGCTGAGGAAGGTTGATTTCCTTCAGGCCGCAGCGAGGACCGGAGGCAAGCAGACGAATGTCGTTGCAAACCTTAGTCATCTTGACAGCCAAGCCCTTGATAGCGGAGGACAGAGTCATGTAAGCGCCGCAGTCGCTGGTAGCAGCGATCAGGTCTTCACTGTTCTTGAAGTCGATGCCGGTCAGTTCGGCAAGGTTCTTAACAGCAAGTTCAGGATATCCCGGAGCAGCCGTAACAGTGGTACCGATAGCGGTAGCGCCGAGGTTGACGATCTTGAGGTGTTCCTGGGCAGCGCGCAGGTTTTCAATTTCGTCATTGATGGTGAAGCCCCAGCCGTGGAATTCCTGACCCAGAGTCATCGGGACAGCGTCCTGGAGGTGGGTACGGCCCATCTTCAGAGTCTGATCGAATTCTTTAGCTTTGGCATAGAGTGCGTCGCGGAGTTCTTCAGCAGCCTTGATAAGGACGTTGGAGCGGAGGATGCAGCTCAGATGGATAGCGGTCGGGTATGTGTCGTTCGTGGACTGACCGAAGTTTGCGTCGTTGTTCGGGTTGACGATGGAGTAGTCACCGAGCTTACCGCCGAGATGTTCGATAGCGAGGTTGGAGATAACTTCGTTAGCGTTCATGTTGGTAGAAGTACCGGCACCGCCCTGCAGCCAGTCAGTGATGAACTGGTCACGATATTTTTCAGTGTTGTTGATGAGCTGGTCGCAAGCCCAGATCATTGCGTCGGCAACTTCAGGTTTAACAACGCCGAGTTCCTTATTAGCCATCGCAGCTGCTTTCTTAACATAAGCAAAGGCGATGATGAAGTAGATTTCTTGGTTGTTCTTTTCTTCAGTGATGAAGAAGTTTTCTTTGCCGCGAAGGGATTGAACGCCATAGTAAGCGTTGGCAGGAACTTCTAAGTCACCGATAAAATCATGTTCAATACGAGCCATTCAGGTCTCCTCAAAAATATATATCCCGCTCCGTTGCGAAGTAGGATTTGAAAAATAACCGTGTCGGTTTAAAAACCGTTGGTCCACACAGTCATCCGATGCAGACAGAGTCGAACGCTACTCAACACGCTGCGAACCAGCTCTCGTTTGCTGCAAAGTATTGTAATCGTTTGCACAAAAAAATATATGGTTTACCCCAAACATATGGGGTAAACCATATGCGACGGAAAAATCATTAACAGATTTTTGTATCTCTATGAATTCATTGATTTTTATTAAGAAGATTTTTTGATCGAGCAAATATAGTTTGATTTATTATGTAATTCTTCGTAACAAACAGGTGAATTTGAGCATAGAAAAAGGCCTCGCACTGCGAGGCCCTATTCTCATATCCCTTTAGGGGTACGTTAGATCAGCGGATTAGATGAAACCGCAGGCAACGAAACCGAAAGCGACGGAGAAGACAATCGCCAGAACGCCGGGGATGAAGAAGGAGTGGTTGAAGACCCACTTGCCGATGCGTGTTGTACCGGTGTCGTCCATCTGAACAGCGCCGAGGAGAGTCGGGTATGTCGGAAGAACGAAGAGAGCGGAAACAGCGGCGAAGCAGGCAACCAGCATGTAAGCGTTATCCGGGTGAGCGGCTGTGATGCCGAGGGCGGCAACCACTGTCGGAGTAATCGCCTTGGCAGTAGCGGCCTGAGAGTACAGGAGCATAGCGGCTAAGAAGAAGACAACAGCGAGGAGAGCCGGATACTGGCTGATGGTTTCAGAAGCAAAAGCCTTGATCTGAGCGGTGTGACCGGAAACGAATGTATCACCGAGCCATGCAACACCGAGAACGCAGATACAGGCAACCATACCGGATTTGAAAACGGATGTGGAAGCGATGTCGCCGAGTTTGATCTTGCAGAAGATCGTGATGAAAGCACCGACAGTAAGCATCAAGCTCATGATGGCTGCGTCACGTGCAACGATAACCGGTTTGATCAGGCCGATAGCCGGAGAAATAGCGGATGCGTAGCAGACGACTGCGATAACGCCGATGAGGAAGATCCAAACGGAAAGCTTGGCAGAGGAAGTGATCTTGATTTCCTGCATGCCGACAGGAGGCTTAACGAGACCTTCTTTAAGACGTTCCTGATAAACCTGAGAGGTGCTGAGGTCCATCTTGCAGAACATCGTCATGATGAAAGCGGTGACCATGCAGCCGAGGAAAGTGGTAACAAGCCAAACAGCGATCAGAGTCGGATAGCTCCAGCCGAACGGTTCGAGAACGCCGGTCATGTAAATAACGGCAGCGGAAACCGGAGAAGCAGTAATAGCGATCTGAGAAGAGACCACAGCGATAGAGAGCGGAACGCTCGGACGGATGTTCTGGCCTTTAGCAACTTCAACGATAACCGGGATCATCGAGAAAGCGGTGTGACCTGTACCAGCGAAAATCGTCAGAACATAGGTAACCAGCGGAGCCAGATAGTTGATGTATTTAGGATTCTTGTAGAGAATCTTTTCAGCGATGTAAACGAGGTAGTCCAAGCCGCCTGCGAGTTGCATAGCGGAAATGGCCGAGATCACGGATGCAATGATCAGGATCACGTCCCAAGGAATGTTACCCGGCTTCATGCCTAAACACAGACCGAGAATGAGAACACCGGCACCGCCGGCGTAGCCGATACCGATACCGCCGAGACGCACACCGACAAAGATCGCGCCGAGCAGAACGATAATCTGAAGAATAACCATGATATCCATAAATCCTCCGAAAGAAAGTACGCGGTTAACCGTACTCCCCGAGATGTTGGCTTAGTTAATTATTGACGGGTCGCCAAAGACCCTTGAATTGGAGCAAGAACATGTTTTTTTAACCTGCTCCGAGCGCTGAAAATTCGGCAGCGGATTCCGCTGCCGAAATCTTGAACTCAATTACTTGACGAATTTCGGATGAATCAAGTTCTGAGTATTGAATGTGGCATCCCATTCAGCCTGAGTCATCAGGTGCTGTTCATCAACAACGATCTGATGCAGAGACTTACCGGTTGTGTAGCCTTCCTTAGCGATAGCGGCGCACTTCTGGTAGCCGAAATGCGGCTTCAGGAGTGTAACGATACCGATGGAGTTCATGACATAGTCTTTGCAGCGTTCGGTGTTGGCGGTAACGCCTTCAACCAGTTTTGTACGCAGTGTGTCGCATGCGTTGGTCATAACTTTCATCTGTGTGTACAGAGCGAAAGTGATCACCGGTTCCATAACGTTCAGTTCGAGCTGGCCGGCAGAAGCAGCAAGCATCACTGTTGTGTCGAGACCGATAGCAAGGAAGCTGGCCTGGTTGGCAACTTCAGCAGCAACCGGATTGACTTTACCCGGCATGATGGAAGAACCCGGCTGGAGCTGAGGAAGGTTGATTTCCTTCAGGCCGCAGCGAGGACCGGAGGCAAGCAGACGAATGTCGTTGCAAACCTTAGTCATCTTGACAGCCAAGCCCTTGATAGCGGAGGACAGAGTCATGTAAGCGCCGCAGTCGCTGGTAGCAGCGATCAGGTCTTCACTGTTCTTGAAGTCGATGCCGGTCAGTTCGGCAAGGTTCTTAACAGCAAGTTCAGGATATCCCGGAGCAGCCGTAACAGTGGTACCGATAGCGGTAGCGCCGAGGTTGACGATCTTGAGGTGTTCCTGGGCAGCGCGCAGGTTTTCAATTTCGTCATTGATGGTGAAGCCCCAGCCGTGGAATTCCTGACCCAGAGTCATCGGGACAGCGTCCTGGAGGTGGGTACGGCCCATCTTCAGAGTCTGATCGAATTCTTTAGCTTTGGCATAGAGTGCGTCGCGGAGTTCTTCAGCGGCCTTGATAAGGACGTTGGAGCGGAGGATGCAGCTCAGATGGATAGCGGTCGGATAGGTGTCGTTTGTGGACTGACCGAAGTTAGCATCGTTGTTCGGGTTAACGATGGAGTAATCGCCAAGCTTGCCGCCGAGATGTTCGATAGCAAGGTTGGAGATGACTTCGTTGGCATTCATGTTGGTAGAGGTACCGGCACCGCCCTGCAGCCAGTCAGTGATGAACTGGTCGCGATATTTTTCGGTGTTGTTGATGAGCTGGTCGCATGCCCAGATCATTGCGTCGGCAACTTCGGGTTTAACAACGCCGAGTTCTTTGTTCGCCATAGCAGCTGCTTTTTTGACATAAGCAAAAGCGATGATGAAGTAGATTTCCTGGTTGTTCTTTTCTTCAGTGATGAAGAAGTTTTCTTTACCGCGAAGAGACTGAACGCCGTAGTAGGCATTAGCCGGAACTTCTAAGTCGCCAATAAAATCGTGCTCAATACGAGTCATTGTTGCTCCTGTTTTGAATAATGAGAAGTCTCAAAAAACCGCCCTCTTTCGTCAGTCCGAAGACCGTGGTCATACGATTGAGTGGCTGCAGGCAGTATCGTAACAAATTGTTTATTTGCATGGGAATCGGTACTGCTCAAACGGGGACTAAAGTAGCACAGTTCATGAAAATTCTCTAAAAATTTTCTGAATTGTCGATAAATCAAGGGTTTTTACCTAGAACTTTCGTTTTAAGTATCATCACTTCACGGCATGTGTTGTTTCATTGCCGCAATAAACAAAAACCCCTACCGATTAAGGTAGGGGTTTAGGTCTTGCTAGGACGTTTTGTTACAAAGTAGGATTAGTCGAGCTTGAGCTCCCGAGTTTGATACTTGATTTTGGGCTTAACCACGCCCGCTCTGGGTTTAAGCCAAAAAATTTTACCGTCAACGTAGCGTAAATGTAGTACTATATGGTATAATTGAGCTATCTTGGTCATGGAGGGCGGCGATGCCTCTGCACGTTTCAATTGTTTCGGTTAAGAATTACAAGTACATCCGTGTTTATTCAAGCTATCGAAATGAAAAGGGACAGCCCCGCTCCAGACTTATTGAAAATCACGGCCGGCTGGATACCGCTCTCTCGAAGGATCCTCAATACGTTGAGAAATTAAAGGAACGTATTGCCAAAGAAAATCAGCTTGAGGCGAGCACTAAGGCTCAAGAAGTAGAAAAACAAGCCAAAGAGAGAATGGATAAGCTCTCCCAAGCAGCCCAAGGACTCAACGACAAACCCGGATGTTTTAAGACTTACAACGTCGGCGCGGCACTTATCAGAAAAGTCTGGTCTGACTTGAAGCTTCCTGAGATGTTCAGGCATTTACAGCGAAGCAGAAAAATTGGGTATTCGTATGATCAGACGGCTTATTTGCTGACAGAGCAAAGACTGCTGCAGCCGGCGAGCAAGTTGAGAAGCTTCGCCAATCGATCCGGAAGCATTATTGATCACGCAAAAGTCGATCACCTGGAAGATTTATATAAAGTTCTGGATCTTCTCCAAGAAGATAAGGCCACCATCGTGAGGCATCTGAACCGAGAAATCCAGAAGAAAACCAAGAGAAAGGTAACGGCAGCCTTTTACGACGTAACCACCTATTCCTTCGAGAGTCGCTGCGTATCTGACTACAAAGACTTCGGCATCAGCAAAGATCATAAGGTCAATGAAGTTCAAGTTGTTCTTGGGTTGATGATGGACGAAAACGGCATACCTATCGACTACGAGCTTTTTAACGGCAATACCAACGAGTTCGGAACAATGGTTCCGCTCATAGAGAAAATAAAGAAAACTTATCACCTCAAGCAGCTCATCGTCGTAGCCGACCGCGGTCTTAACAGCTGTCAGAATCTGTTTGATCTTAAAGACATCGGCTGTGATTTTGTTATTGCTCAAAGATTCAGAACAACCTCCGAGCACTTGAAAAAGCAAATTCTGGACCAAGAAAACTGGCAGGGCTTCGTTTACAACGAAGAAGGCGCAGAGGTTTGCCGATACAAGACGTTAGACGTAACGCAAGAGCTATACGAGATGAGAGAAAGCCCGACGACGCATCGTAATTACAAGACGTCAAATGTCCTTGGCACTATGAATCTCAAATGGGTTGTCTCACATAGTCCCTCAAGAGCCGCAAAAGATAAAGCAGATCGAGACAGGGCCATAGAAAAAGCCAAGCAGGCGGTCGCGGATCCAAGCCGACTTAAAAACAGGGGTTACAAGTCTCTCGTCAAAGTGCCGAAAGGCAAAGGCTCGCCCACGATTAATTGGGAGAAGATCAACGAACAGGCGAAATGGGACGGTTATTACGTAATCTGTACTAATTTAAACATATCTTCGCATGATGCTACTGCGATCTATCGAAAGTTATGGCAAATAGAAGACTGCTTCAGAGTAAGCAAGACATACCTCGAGGCTCGTCCCTGCTTTGTATGGACCGATCCTCACATCTACGGTCACTTTCTGAGCTGCTTTATCAGCCTGGTCATTGAAAAGTACATGCTTTATACCTTTAAGAACGAACTGGGCAAAGAAGAGATAACACACGAGAAGATGCTGGAAGCCTTGAGGACAGCTGAGGTTGTCTATGACGATATCAACCCTCAGGTACCGTTCTATATGAGGCTTTATGAGGCCGGTTTATTTGATCGGATGTCGGCACTGTTTAGTTTGGAAGTCCTTAACCGAGTTGAGGTCCCGTCAAGCTTAAGGAGGAAACTGCATTTACCACTGACAAAGGTTGTAGCTACGCCGACGTAAATTTTAAAATTCTGAGAAGCCCGATGGATTCTAGCTTCTCAATGGATAAAGCCAGAATCCACTACCAAACTCGGGAAAAACCGCCCTCTTTCGTCAGTCCGAAGACCGTGGTCATACGATTGAGTGGCTGCAGGCAGTATCGTAACAAATTGTTTATTTGCATGGGAATCGGTACTGCTCAAACGGGGACTAAAGTAGCACAGTTCATGAAAATTCTCTAAAAATTTTCTGAATTGTCGATAAATCAAGGGTTTTTACCTAGAACTTTCGTTTTAAGTATCATCACTTCACGGCATGTGTTGTTTCATTGCCGCAATAAACAAAAACCCCTACCGATTAAGGTAGGGGTTTAGGTCTTGCTAGGACGTTTTGTTACAAAGTAGGATTAGTCGAGCTTGAGCTCACGAAGAGGAATGACTCTCTTGAGGCTGGGCTCTTCTTTGCCCATGATGCCCTGCTCGGCCATCTTACGACGCATGAAAGCAATCTGAGTCTTCAGAGGCAGATCTTTCGGGCAGAAGTCGTGGCAAGCCAGAAGGGACATACAGCCGAAAACTCCGCTTTCAGTACCGAGGATTTCGTAGTAGTCGGCATCATTACGGTGATCGCGCGGATCCAGACGGAAACGAGAGATCTTGTTGATAGCGACAGCACCGACGAAGTCAGGACGCATACGGAAGTTACCGCAGGAAGCTACGCAACAGCCGCATTCAACGCAGCGGTCAAGCAGGTAGATTTCTTCGGCCAGATGCGGATCCATCGGGGTTTCAATCTTAGACAGATTGACATTGTCATCGTTAAGGTGGCACCAGGACTGGATACGTTCGGACATACCGCGCATCCACTTACCTGTGTTGACAGACAAGTCACCGATAAGTTCGAAGCCGGGAAGCGGAGCCAAAGTGAAGTGATCCGGAAGATCTCTTGTCAGGCAGCGGCAGGCCAGAGTCGGTTTACCGTTAACGAGCATTGCGCAGGAACCGCAAATACCGGCACGGCAAACGAAGTCGAACTGGAGGGAAGGATCCTGTGTGTCTCTCAATTCATTCAAGAGAATGTAGAGAGTCATAGAGTCCGTTTCGGAAACGGAGTAAGTCTGCAGGTGAGGAACGCTATCCGGATCAGCCGGGTTGTAACGAAGAATGCTTACCTGGAGCATGCGATGAGCTTTCGCCTGCTGGGGAACTGCATCTTCTTTTTTCTCTTCAGCAGCAGCCATCTGTTGTGTTGTATCAGCCATTTAATTTCAACTCCAAAGATTAAGACAGGGGTTCGTCAATACGTTCGTTCTTGCCGCGGAGATTTTCGGGCAGAAGCTGCAGGTACGGCATCAGTGCATTCTGGACAGCGAAGCGGTCTGCGCCTTCGGATTCCAGTTTGGCACGGATTTCGTCGACTTGTTTCTGACGAACAGGTGTTTCGGGGTTGTCAATGTAGTTCTTAGCACCGTAACCACGCCAGCCCGGAGGAAGTTCCATCTTGGAGATGTCGAGGTCTTGGTAAGTAATTGTCGGAAGAGTATCGGATTCGTTCTTCCATGTGCTGAGTGTACGTTTGCACCATTCAGCGTCGTTACGAACAGGGTAGTCAACACGGAAGTGAGCACCGCGGGATTCTGTACGAAGAGAAGCACCGAGAGCCATACCGAGGGCGACGCGGAGCATCTTCTGTGTTCTGTAAGCATAAACAAGCTCAGGGTTGGCACCCGGCTGGTTCTTAACAGCAACGTTGAAGCTCTTCTTGTAGAGGTCTTCGAGTTCTTCGACAGCTTCCTTGAGTTTTTCGCCTTCGCGGAAAATACCGACCTTAGTCGTCATGATTTCCTGCATGCGAGTGCGGATCTCAGCCATGTTTTCTTTGCCATTGTTCTTAACGAAGGCGTCCAGTTTGGACTGTTCGCGCTTGATGAAGTCGTAAACAACGCGGGTCGGAATGTCGATGGTGTTTTCAGGCTTGTCGCAGAAGTCAGCGATTGTTTCGCCGATGATCATACCGGCAACAACGGTTTCAGCAACGGAGTTACCGCCGAGACGGTTAAAGCCGTGCATATCCCAGCAAGCAGCTTCACCGGCAGCGAACAGGCCCTTCAGAGTCTGAGATTCGCCGTTCGGGTTGGTGCGGACACCGCCCATGGTGTAGTGCTGAGCCGGGCGAACCGGGATCCAATCCTTCGTCGGGTCAACGCCGAGGAAGTAATGGCAGATTTCGTAAACTTCACGAAGGTTGTGTTTAATGTGGTTTTCACCGAGCAGCGTGATGTCGAGCCAGAGGTGTTCACCGAAGCGGCTCTTAACGCCCTTGCCCTGAGCAATACGTTCTTCCATACGACGGGAAACAACATCACGAGAGGCAAGTTCTTTCTTTTCAGGTTCAACGTCCGGCATGAAGCGATGGCCGTCGACGTCGCGAAGCAGACCGCCGTCACCGCGGCAGCCTTCAGTAACCAGAATACCGGCCGGGAAAATACCTGTCGGATGGAACTGAACAGCCTCCAAGTTACCGCACATAGCAACGCCTGTTTCCAGAGCGATAGCGTGGCCGGTACCTTCACAGATTTGAGCGTTTGTAGAAACGCGGAAGATCTTACCTGCACCGCCGGTTGCGATAGCAGTAGCTCGGGCAACGTAACCGATGAGTTCACCGGTGATAAGGTCACGAACGACAGCGCCGTAGCAGCGGGAACCGTCGTGGATCAAAGCGATGGCTTCAACACGTTCGTGAATAGGAATACCGAGAGCGATAGCACGGTCGGAAACAGCGTTCAGCATAGCGTGGCCGGTACCGTCGGAAACGAAGCAAGTTCTCCATTTCTTTGTACCGCCGAAGTCACGCTGACCGATCAGGCCGGCAGCTTCTTTACGTTCGGTAATAGTAACTTTTTCGCCGTTGATAATAACCTGACGGTCACCCGGAGTGATACGGCTCCAGGGCACGCCCCAAGCAGCCAGTTCACGGACAGCTTTAGGAGCAGTATTGACGAACATACGAACGACTTCCTGGTCTGCACCCCAGTCGGAACCGCGAACGGTGTCGCCGAAGTGGACATCCTCATTGTCGCCGACGCCCTTAATCACATTGGCCAGAGAAGCCTGCATACCGCCCTGAGCGGCTTTGGAGTGGGAACGTTTAGGGGGAACTAGAGAGAGGATGATGGAATCATGTCCGCGGCGTTTGGCACCGACGGCCATACGCAGACCGGCAAGACCTGCGCCGATGACCAGTACATCCGTATAAATAACTTTCATTTAGTAGATCTCCTTGATCCAAGTTAACCGAAAAGACGGGTAGCACCTTTCGGCAGCATGGGGTAAAAAACCAACAAATTCAGGTGCGAATAATTTCTCTGTCAAATCCGCTAGATATATTAGGGTTGACCATGAAAAACAATTGCACCTAAAACTGTTGAGCTGAAATTTAGAACAACTTCGGACAAAAGACAATGGATTTAAAATGATCAAAAACAAAAGTAAGTAGTTTCACTTAATGAAAAATTGAAAAAAAGGATGAATTTTGTCTTTTTCTCACCCTTCGAATCTGTAGTCTTTTTTGCTTAATTTGTTGCTTTTACAGAACAAAATACCCTTTTAATAATTTACTGTTTCTTTCAATTTGTCCGATTCACAAGGAATATTCAAAGTTGTATAGGTGTTTTCACTAAATATTGAAGCATGCGAGTGCTGTCTCTTTCTTACAACAACCTTAAGAGCTTGCTGAAATTTCTTATCATCTTAAATCGTCACAACTTAATTTTGTGAAAACGGTAACACACTAATATTATTCACCCTCCCCTATTTTCCGCCCCATTTTGGTTTTGTTTTCTACATATTTTTTATTGCCCTGCGAAGTAATTTATCTATCAAATTGGGCATTTCTTAGGGAAACCTCCTAATTTGCTTCGCCAATCGCTTAAGGGTTTTTCCATAATTTAGCTCAAAGTGAGTTTAGCTGGGGGTTTACGCTATTGTCCCTTTCTTTGCTTTGTTTCAATATAGCGACCAATACGAAAGTTCAATGAAATTTAATTAAGGGAAATGAAAAATGTCTAAATACACAAACGGCGCGTTACAAGTTTTAGAAGCAGCCGATACGGACATTAATCAGACTTTTACGTATACCGAAGAGACGAGTGAATGTGTTATTTGTTCAACCCGCAGAGAAAGCGGCTGGGTCACGGTTGAAAAGAGCGGAATCATTTCCAAGATTGGTGAGGGCGTCGCGGCGACGCTAGGCATTGCAGCCGGTTATCTTCTTCGTGACTTGATCGTAGACAAAGCAGTCTTTCAGGTTAAAGAAGCACAATTAAATCGTATCGGCAAAACGGAAGTCAGAATGAAAGATGCCGCCGGATCAATTTTCTGGGCCAGGCTGACATCTAAAGGCGAAAATCGTCTTCTCATTGAAGACATCGACATCGAGAAGAATTTTGAATTGGACGGTGAAGACCTTATCGAAGAACAGGAAAGAGAATTCAATCGTTTTGGTATGATGCCTTCGTTTCAATAGTCTTTAACAACAAAAAGCGGCCGCAGGGCCGTTTTTTGTTGTCTCAAAATGGAAAGATTTTCTTTTGTCCGCTAATGGATAAACCGTCAGAAGTAATTTTCAAGATTCTTCAGCTCTGACGGATCCCTCCGATTAGCGGCCAATTAATCAAAATTAGAAAGCCGGTACTACGGCTCCGTTATATTTTTCCTCAATAAACTTCTTAACTTCGGGCGAATGAAGAGAGCTCATCAATTCCTTAATGGCAGGTTTGTTTTCGTTCCCTGCTCTCACAGCCACAACGTTTGCGTAAGGAGAATCTTTGGCTTCAATGGCAATCGCGTCTTTTGTGGGGTTCAAATTAGCGCCGAGGGCATAATTAGAATTGATGACGGCAGCATCTAAATCGTCCAAAGCTCTTGGCAGTGTTGCAGCTTCCACTTCGACGATACGGATTCTCTTAGGATTATCGATGATATCCAGAGGAGTTCCGTTCACACCGACACCGTCTTTCATTTTGATCAAACCGGCAGCAGCCAGAACCTGAAGTGCTCTTCCGCCGTTCGTCGGGTCATTCGGAATGGCGACGGAGGCGCCTTTTTTCAGATCAGCCAAATTCTTTACTTTCTTAGAGTAAACGCCCATCGGCTCGATATGGACTGCTCCGGCAGACACCAGATTCAAGCGATGATCTTTCGAGAAAGCGTCTAAATAAGGAAGATGCTGGAAGAAGTTGGCATCCAAATCTTTGTCAGAAAGGGCCAAGTTCGGCTGAACATAATCAGAGAACTCAATGATCTTGAGGTCAATGCCCTTTTTAGCAAGTTCGGGCTGCACGACCTTAAGAATATCTGCGTGCGGCACCGGGGAAGCCCCGATCTTTAAAGTTTCTGCTGCGTTTGCCGTTCCGAAAAAGCAGAAAGCGGCGCTGAGCGCGGCGGTAATCAAGAAATTGCGTTTATTCATTTCCTAGACGTCCTAATGTTAGAAGGATGGAATCAAAGATCCTTTGTAGTGTTCAAGTATGAATTCTTTTACTTCGGGCGTGTGAAGTGCGTTGTTTAATTCAACAAGTTCCGGACGATTGTCACCGGTACGGATGGCAACCATGTTTGCATAGGGAGAATCTTTGCTTTCAATGAGGAGCGAGTCTTTGACAGGATTAAGACCGGCCGGCAGTGCATAAGTTTGGTTAATCACGGCAGCGCGGGCATCATCGAGCGTTCTCGGCAGAGTAGCTGCTTCAACTTCCATGATTCTTAATCTAAGCGGATTATCAATGATGTCTTCGACCGTTGCAGCATGTCCTACACCTTCTTTAAGCTTTAAGAGGTCTGCTCCGGCAAGAAGCTGCAGCGCTCTGCCGCCGTTGGTCGGATCGTTAGGAATCGTGATGGTGTCGCCCTTCTTAAGCTCTTTCACATCTTTAATCTTTTTCGAGTAAAGAGCGATCGGAGCAATAAAAATTCCGGGCAAAGCCGTCAGTTTAAGGCCTCTATCCTGGCAGAACTTATCCATGAAAGGCTTGTGCTGGAAAAGATTTGCATCAATTTCTTTATCGGCCAAAGCTAAATTCGGCTGGATATAGTCGGTAAATTCGATGATCTTGAGATTGATGCCTTTTTTGGCAAGGGCAGGTTTTACGAACTCAAGGATGTCTCCTGTTACAAGGGGAGAAGCTCCGACTTTGAGGGTAACAGGTTCAGTTGCAAATGCAGGGAGCAAAGATGAAAAAAGTGCCCCGGCGGTTAAGTATTTAATTAATTGACGGCGTTGCATAAATAGTCTCCTAAGGATCAGAAAAATAGTCGTTTCGAAAATTACAACACAGAAATCTTATCTAAAAAAGGCAGAACAACCCGATTTATAGACAATTTTTTTGGTTTTTCTTTTTCTCACGATTTTTCACCCCCAAGAAGCAAATTTTAAATATTTATAAAAATTTCAATAGATAAAAGTAGTTAAGAATCATTTTGCAAGTTAATAAGTGTTCTCTATATCGTTCGTAAAGGAGACACAGGCCTGACAAACTGACGAGTTAATTAAAAATTATATTTATATTTAGATTGCATTTATTGCAACTTTATAAAATATATTATAAAAACTGTACAAAGATGTTTTCAGGAATCTTATTCATTATCATTGGTTAGCGAAAATAATCTAAGAAAATATTTTAATAATTAAATTTATTTTTACAATACATCATTATTAAGAATTGTTAGAGATCAAAATCTAAAAATCCACATCAGATAATAATTGTATTTTCATTTCAATGTAATTTTAGATTGCGATATTTGTCATGACTTTGTTGATAGTTAGTATAAATGCTACTTTATATCACAGGGTATAAGCATTTTACTGGAACGGGGTGAGGTTAAAGATACATTCCTCGAATGATAGAATTCAACTGTACGAATCATTTTTACAGTAATATTAACAGCACAGCATGCTGTATGAATAAATCAACCTTTAAGAAACTACTTAACTAACTGTTTATTCAAATAGAATTTTGTCAACAAGAGATTTTTCAAATGGCCGACTAATCTAAATAAACTTGTAGGAAATTTCTGTATCGCTTTGATTTTACGTTTAATAAAACAGTCTGTTTCGATTTATTATCATTCTTAAGAAGTGTTTATAAACTGTTCTAACCTTATGATTAAAGGAGAAATCTATCGGATCCTGACTATTCACAGTTCCATGTGAACAACTATTCCGGCATTCCATTCGGAGACATCGATTCACACTCCAGATTGCTCTAGTTGCTGTATAAATCAGGTATTGACAATTTAGGAGTGAAATTCCCCTAAATTTAACTTTCTTCAACAAATGGAACTTCTATAATTCGATGGCTAAACTGAGGTTTCGTTTCAAATTAGATCATATCTAATTAACTTTTTCGACATGTTATATGTAGAGGTATTTTTGGATTAAATTTAATATTTAGAATAGGGAAATTTATTATCTAATTTTAGGAGGATAATAAGTTTTGGATTGTCGCTATCAAATATTTATTTATTGAATTTCATCAAATATCACATAAATTAATTTGTCCAATTTCCTGGCTATGAAATCGTTATGCAGTATTTAACTTCCCTGTCCCCTACCCTCTTCCTCGCCCCTAATCCTGCCTGAATCAATTTTTTATGTTTTGTTAAGGACTTTCCTAATCTTTCGTAATTCATATTCATCAAAGATTTGTCGATTTTCTTCTGTTATGTGACTTCAAATCTTTATTTCCTCAATATAGAAATGATCTGGTTATGAACCGCAAGATTTAAATGAGAAATATCATTCGAACTTCAAAGACAGGACTGCATCCAACTTCTAATACCAATTTTTAGTCTTCTTCTTTTTGCTCAATTTCTTCTATTAACTTCAGAAGAGCTTTTGTTTTTTCTGCCTTACTTCATCTTGTCAGCGCCTTTTCTTTGGCTACAGCCCCGGACGTATCATTATTTCTTCCGAAAAAAAAGCCTCGTCGCATAGACGAGGCTTGGAATGTTTTAGGTTTAACTAACGTGCCAGGTATGGAACTAAGTACAGCAGCGTTGCAATAATGCTCAAGGCGCCGACGATGAACCACCAAACGTGGTACTCCCGATCCATCGCTCTCTTTTCTTCCGGGCTCGGTGTTTCATCAACACCTGACTCTTTCTCATCTAACTTGAAAGACGTTCCGGAACCGTAATACTTGGAGCAGCACCAGTAGATTGCAATACCAAGAAGGCACCAAATAACACCAGTATAGAAAGCTTCATTGCTAAGCTCTGTCATCATATACAAGTAGATTAAGGCGCTGATAGGCGCACCGATCATTATTAAAGGTGCTTTGTAAGAACGTTTAAGCTCAGGATGGTTCTTTCTCAGACCTAAAGCAGCTAAAATTCCCAAAACGTAGTAGAACAGATCGGCGAACAAAGATAGTTCAGCGATGTACAACAAGGAATTCGTAGCAATTAAAGCAACGGTCAATACACCCAGCGTTATCACGGCAACGTAAGGGGTCTGATAACGGCGGCTGACCTTCGCAAAAATCTTAGGCATCGCACCGTCTCTGGCCATAGTAAAGAGATAACGCGGCGTTGTTGAAATAGAGGCATTCAAAGTCGAGAAATCGCCGCCGAATGCGATACCGGCAGCGAGCAAAGCAAGAGGAAATCCGAGAATGCCTGCTGCCTTCATAGCCTCGGCATAAGGTGCTTCTGCCGTTGCCAAAGATGCTAATTTCTCAACCGGTGTAATTCCGATTAAATACCACTGAAACAATGCATTCACACAGAAAACGACAAACGGAGCCAGGAACATGGCTCGAGGAATATTGATTTTCGGAAAACGAATCTCCTCGCCCATCGCGACGCAAGCTTCGAATCCCGCAAAACACCACCAAATCATGCAAACGGCACCGATGAAGGTAAAGTCCTTATCTTTAGCGATAAATTCCGGTGATTTCACGAAATTCGGCAGCTCAATGTTCGGGATCATGGTAAGGAACCAAATGGCAGCAACACCCCAAAAGAAAAACATAAAGCCGTTTTGTAGCCGTCCCGTCAGTCTTACGCCGAAAACGTTGGCAATAATGAAGCCGATCGTGACAATTAACGCAACAGCAACATTAGATAATGGAATTTGCCAGCCGAAGGCAAGACAGAGTGTCTTGAAGTAGTAACTAAAGGCCAGCGCTTCACCGCCGGTCACAGCGACCAGTGAAATAATGAAATTCCAACCGGCTAAAACGCCGACTGCTTTTCCAAGCCCTAAGGATGCAAATTGATAAGTGCCGCCGGCGTACGGGAGCGCAGCGCCCATTTCTGCGTACAGCAGCGCAGGATAAATGCTCACCAAAAGGGCGAGTAAAGTTGCAAAAATCACCTCGACTCCGAGGTTTCCAACAACATTGGATCCTGTGGTAAATAAGCCGACGCCGATCACTGATCCGGCGGTAATCGTCACTGCCTCCCGCATGCCAAAACTTCTTTTAAGGCAATTCGGGCCTGCAGAATTCGATAGATTCTCTTGCGACATTGAAATCTCCTGAAAGATTCTTTTTTCTTCACTATAGGACGGAGATTTCAGAAATAACGAATCCGATACTTCAATTTCCTTGCTAAGGATGGTGAGTATCCTCTTTTTTGCCAGGTATAAGATTCAGGAGAATACTTATTTTGATCTCGGAAAATTATGAAATTTCAGGATTAAAATCCGAATCTTCTCAAGAAAAAGAGAATATTTTTCGTTCCGCAGTTTTTAGACAAAAAAATACCTTCTTCAGCTCTCTCTTTCTGAAGAAGGCACAGTCCAAATCAGACTGTTTATATCTAACAACCAATCAGGAGATGTCCGTCGGACCTTGGTTACGTCCGACATGCTTATTGTGCCTAAGTACCGCAGTTGATACAATGACAAAAACTTCGTGTTATTGCTAACAAAAAAGGCAATTTACAGATTTATTACAAATCGATCTTGATTTTGTTTGTTTAAATTCAAGTAATTATTGTCATTTGTAATGTTTTAATTGCCAATCCTGTTAGTTACAAAAACACACAAACTACAGTCTGAATATCAGCTGAAAGGATGAACTGTGAGTACTGTTTCCGACCTTGATACCTGGCGGCTTTTCTTTAAGATCGTCTCCCGCGGTTCCATCGCTAAAGTTTCCGAAGAAATCGGCGTAGAGGCCTCTTCCATCTCAAGGCGAATTAACAAACTTGAAAAAGATCTCGGCGTTGAACTTTTTCAGAGAAAAGGCAAACAGCTGGTGCTCACCAGTGCCGGATCTGTGGCCTATTCCCGCATGAGACGTATCGTTTTTGATGCGGCCTCATTGTTCAAAGACCTTCAGGTTGCTCGTGATAATGACAGGGACTTGATAACCATCGCCTGCCCTATTGGGCTCTCTGAAATCATCATGCCGATTGCAATTTCAAAGTACCTGGAATTCAATCCTGATGTTTCAGTGTCTATGAGATCATTAAGTTATGTTGAGTTAATGACCTCTGACGCCATTACCAGTTATGACGTCATGCTCTCGATAACACCGCTGAATATTCCGACACGTGACTCTAAACTGATTGCCGGTATTTCCTTCATGCTCGCTGCCACTCCACAGTATCTGAATGGACTTAAATATCCGATTCGCTCTCCTCGTGACCTCTCTGAACATCCTATTTTCTCTTTCTTTTCCAGAAACCGCGAAAGAAATATGGTTTTAAGAAAAGGAAGCGACTATTTTCCCTTGCACTTCCATGCCCATATGCGTTTGAATAATCCGGGAGGCATCAAGCAGGTCGTCATGCGTTCAAAGGGCATCGGAGCCTACTGCCCTGTCTATTACTATTTAGATGAGCTGGCTAACGGAACGGTTTGCGAAGTCCTGCCGGAATGGAAGTTCCCCGTCCAGCAAATCTATATCAGCCGTAAAGACAGAGACAGAGTTGCAGTCAATCGGTTTGTCCATTGGCTAATTGAGTACTTTGAACATTGTCCCGGACTGGTGCCTCCGAGCTACGAAGGTCTCTGGGTCGGTGACTTCGTTGACGGAGCGCCGGTGTGACAAAGACTCAATACAACTTTGCCCTTCTCGGGGACTCAGAGATATTTGAGCCTTATCTTTCCTCAGAGCTCAAAAAGAATTCGAATTTGTGGAAACCGACTGAATTCGAGCTCCCGCAAAACGATCCCGGACTCGCTGCAGCCTTCCTAACGCTTACGCAGCCGGATGCCGTTTTCTATGCTCCCCGTTTCTCGAACCGGAATTCAGATCTGAAAAACGCGGCTTATTTAGCTGCTCTTTCACAGGCTTTGGAAACCAAGGACTCTCTTTTGGTAAGTTGGTTAAAACCGGTTGATGACATCCCAGCTTTCATCAACTGCCAGTACTTATTCATAAGACTTCCGGAGGTCTTTTATTGTTCTGTGACTAAAAACCTAATCACGGAGTGGATTGACAAGATTCTTTCTCGCAAGAGAGTAACAGTTTCCGGTAATAAGCCGCTCAGACTTATCGGAAGGCATCTTTTGGTTCAAATGACGGCTGCAGCAGCTCTTAAATGCTTGGCAAATCCGGGTTTTGACAGGACTTATAAACTGGCAGCCAATGGAGAAACTTCCCTTTTCGAACTGGTAGGTTTTATTCACTCAACTTTGGCTCGCCTATTACCTAATCATAACTTTGCCAAACTCATTTTTGCAGAAGAAGAGCCGGTTAGGCTTTCGGAAGAATTCGATACTTCCTTTATGGAAAATTTCAATGTGATTTTGCCCGGATGGCGGACGGGCGTTGAGGAAACAATCGTCGCCTACTTAGTCCATAGAAAGCTCTTTTGAGAACTCAAAGGCATCGGAAGCCAAAATCTTGAAATAGTGATTCGCAGATCTTTGTGGGTTCTCAACCGGAATTTTCAAAAACATTATCAATTTCTTCAGTTATCCAATAAGTTAGTAGGAAAAAAAACGGCGCCCGAAGGCGCCGTCCCATCCAAATTATCGGAGAGGGACGCCTTGCGGCGCCCCATTCTCTCGTCAGATCACAGGAGAATTAACCGATCTGTTTGCCCATAACCTTCTGACCGGCAACCCAACCGGAGGTGTGAGCGAAGCCGCAGGCGTTACCGCCGCAGTAGAAGGCTCCGTGAACACCGGCAACGGTTTCACCGGCTGCATAGAAGTGGTTAACAGGTTTCATGTCCCAACCCAGAACCTGGAGGTCTTCGTTAACACGAACACCGCCGCAGGAGAGGTTGTTCCACGGTTCCATACGGATCATGTAGTACGGACCCTTGCCGAGAGGATACATATCCTTGTCGCTGCGGCCGAACTGCAGGTCGTTATGGTTCTTAGCCGCTTCGTTCCATGTAGCGATCTGTTTCTTCAGACCGTCAAGGTTCATACCGGACTTCTGGCAGAGTTCTTCAAGAGTGTCGCACTTCCAGAGGTTCTTACCGGCTTTGAATTCGGCTTCAACGCGTTCGGTAGGCCAGCTCGGCAGACCGATCAGAGCGCCGAGTTTGATCTTGTCAAGTGTGCGTTCCCAACCTGCTTGGTCAACCAAGACGTAGTGGCAGCCGTCAGGCTGAGAGGCAAGAGACGGAGTCACGTGGCAGATACCTTCTTTTTCAGTAATGAAGCGCTGGCCGTTCTTGTTGACCAGGATGCCGCCGTTGTTGGTGATGAACCACCAGCGGCAGTACGGGCCGTTACGTCCGTTAACAACGATACCGCAGGGATAAGAAGCAATGTACTGCATGTGAGACAGAGGAACACCGACGTCACGAACTGCAACCATCATGGCTGTACCGTCATTCTTCGGACCGCCGATGGCAACGCCCTTACCGGCAACACTCGGAACCCAGCGGTCGAGAGACTGCGGTGTACCGGTGATACCGCCGGTAGCCATAATAACGCCCTTGTTGGCTTTGACGTTCTTGGCCTTGTCGCCTTCGCCTACCTGAACGCCGACAACGGTGTTAGTAGCCGGATCATAGTAGAACTTGGTAACGCCCATGCCGTGGTTAATCTTGATGCCGCGTTTGTCGAGTTGTTTGACCAGAACTTCGATGTAGTCACGGCCCTTGAAAGAGTCCTGACGGTGAGCGCGCAGACGGCTGTGGCCGGCATACGGTTCAAGGTGATGTTTGGCAAGACCGGCGTCTTCAAGGAAGTCAAATGCTTTGCCGGAGTTCTTTGCGAAGCAGTAAACCGGTTCCTTCAAGCTCATGTAGTTGCCGTAAGCCATGATGTCTTCGGCAAACTGCTGCCAGGAGTCTTTACGGCCTTCCGGATCAGCATTCTGCATCTTGGAACCCCAAGCTGTGAACAAGCCGCCGCAGAGGTTGGTAGCTGTATGGAAGGGAGACTGGCCTGCGTCATAAACGGCAACTTTACCGCCGGCATCGTGTGCCTGGCAGGCAGCCATCATACCGGCACCGCCGCAGCCCAAGACGACGACGTCAACTGTGTCATCCCATTTGGCAGGAAGATTGTTTCCGGAAGTGGAAGCAGCCATTGCAGGAGCAGCGACAGCGCTAACGGAAGCAGCGGCAGCTGTTCCAAGGAAAGTACGACGAGATACGCTTGTCATTTTATTATTCTCCTTTCATCTTGATTGCGAATGTATGGCAGTCATTGCATTCGAGGTGCGGTTTGCCCTTAACGCTATGGCAGTTGGTGCAGTTTTGTTCACCGCGGTGGTTGCTGTGAGGATTAGGATTCATCTTGGCGGTTCTTTGAGCTACCGTCTGATAGGACTGATGGCAAACCAAGCAATCTTTTGTTGTTGCATTGTCAGGAAGGTTGGCATGCATTGGCGAATTTTTCAACTGAGCTTGGGCGCTCATGCTGAAAGCGGCTGCGCAGCAGAGTGCTGCGGCAAAGCTCAAAAGAGTCTTAACTTTCATATGTTTTCTCCGTGATCGAGGTGATGCGAAACATTGATTATTTCGATATGTGAAATTTAAGACTTAGCTCAGGATCGGAATACATCCTAAAGTTCATAAGAATAAACCCTGAGTTATTAATTACAATCTAACTCTTTGAAAATCCATAAAAAAACCGAAGGACAATGCCTTCGGTCTGAAAAATCTTAGGAAAATTCCTATTACTTTCTGCTGCTTAATGCTTTGGCATACAGGACTGCGGTACCGAGAATAGCCTTAAGCAAAGCACCGATAACAAAGGGAACGAAGCCGACCATGACGGCTTTTTCTACACCGAGGGTGGCAGAAAGCCAAATCGTTCCAAAGAAAACAATAAAAATGTTGGAAGCGTACTGATTGATGAAGGAGGCAAAAATACGCTTGCCTGTCCAGCCTCTTTCAGCCAACAGACCGCTGATAGCGGCAGCCATCGGGAAAGAGACTAAATAACCGGCAGTCGGACCCATCAAAGCAGCGGGGCCGCAAAGCGGAGTTGCAAATACCGGCAGGCCGGCAAAACCGAGCGCCAAGTAAGCAACGACGGCAGCAACACCCTGACGTGTTCCTAGCCAAGCGCCGACGACGGCGACGGCAAATGTCTGCATGGTCAGGGGCACCGGGCCTATCGCAAAAGAAACCTTAGAGGCTGCAATTAACAGAGCAACAGCGGCAGCACACTTAACAACTGCCTTTTTATCAAAGGCTCTTGTTCTGTTTTGAGCTAAAACTTTCACAAAAATTCTCCTTGTGTATTCGGGAATTCCGTGATCTTAAACCATTGTCACCTGCTCCGCCTGAGGCATAAAGGCGAGTAATGCCTATCTGGCTTACCCTGTACAGGTTTGTTACAAAGTCAGCTTTTTTACCTTCGCCGGAGGTCTCTGGGACTTTTATATTGAATCTAACAAAAGAATATTCAGGAGGCGGTTTCGAAAGAAACCGACTAAAAAGAATGGATCGTACTTATTCAGGTTTTCTGCGGACGCAGGAGAAGTTTTACACCTGCGGTGAGGAGATTGCCAATGCGATTTCCCACGGCTTGGCAGTCGTTGCCTCCATAGTGGGACTTATCTTCTTAATTCTTTATGGAATCCGACACGGAAATGCTTTGGCGGTCACTACTTTTAGTATTTTCGGGTCATCTCTGATCGTGCTTTATTTAGCCAGTACTCTGTACCATGCTATTCCGAACGTCCGAGCAAAAAGAGCACTTCAGTATGTCGATCACTCTTGCATTTTTCTTCTGATCGCGGGGACCTATACGCCTTTCATGCTTAATCTCATGCTTAATTGGATCGGCATCACGATCTGCACGGCCTGCTGGCTCATTGCCGCCTTCGGCATTATTTTCCAGCCGTGGCTGATGAAGAAAAGCGACAAGCTCAACACTTGTCTGTATCTTTTTCAGGGTTGGCTGGTTCTGTTTGCTTTTAAACCGGTTGTGGAGGCCCTGCCCTTCACAGGCTTAGCACTGCTCGTAGCCGGCGGCCTCCTCTATTCTTTCGGAACAATCTTCTACAACTGGCAAAGGCTTCCGTATCACCATGCAGTGTGGCATTTATTTGTATTAGGCGGAAGTGTGACGCATTATTTTGCAGTCATGTACACCATCTGACGAATAGTCCGCTGCCAGTCAGACTGCCTCAGCTGAAGATACTTTCTCAGCTGAGGTTTTGCTGCTAAATCTCAATGCAAAGCTCGCCACGAGAGTAAAGAGCAGCTTGCCCTGCGAGTTTGACCCTGCTTCCGGACAGTTCACAGTAAAGGACGCCTCCGCGAGAGGAAGCCTGGTAGGCCGAAATCTCTTTCTTTCCGACCTTTTTAGACCAAAGCGGGACAAGATGGCAATGGCCGGAACCGCATACCGGGTCTTCGTCTACGGCTAATTTCGGCGCAAACGTCCTGCTCACACAGTCGTATTTTTCTTTTCCTTTAGACGTAATGTGAAGTAGTAAGCCGTCTAAAGCTTTGACTTTTTCAAGATCCGGCTGCGCATTGATAACTTGATCTTCTCTCTCCAGAATACAAACTAAGTCTCTGCCGATCCAGGCTTCTAACGGCTTGAAACCGATGGCATTTTCCATTGCCTCAGTAACTTCTACCCTCTTGAGTTCATACGGCGGAAAATCCATTTCATACAACTCGTTCTTTTTCTTTACGGACAGCTTACCGCTCAGAATAGAGAATTCGATCTCAGAAAGATCAGGTTCGACAAAGTTCATCAGAACAAAAGCTGTCGCCAATGTTGCGTGGCCGCACAAATCGATTTCACCGCCGGGCGTGAACCACCGAAGCTTCCAGCCATTGTTTTCTTTCACCACAAAAGCTGTTTCTGATAGACGGTTCTCTGAAGCGATGTCCTGCATCAATTTTTCATCCGGCCAACGTTCCGGAAGGCAAATAGCGGCAGGATTTCCATGGAAAACCTTATCTGTGAAGGCATCCGCAATGAATTGCTTGATCATATTCGCTTCCATTTCCTGAATTAGAGTACATAGCTGCAGCCCGCTCCGGCCCAGTCAACATCATCGAATCTAGCAGCCATTGCCGCGGCAGCTTTAAATCCGGTGCAATGATTCAGGCGCCATTTTTCAACAGGAAACTCCGCCAATCGGTCAAACCAAACCCCGTAATCTTCAGGATTGACTCCACAGAGGTGGGAGCCTCCGACTACCATGTGCAGACGGTCAATGGCAAACAAATCTTTTGCTCTCTGCATGATGTTCGGCAATCCTGCGTGTGCGCATCCGAGTAATAAGCTCCAGCCTTTCTCGCCTTTTACTGCTAAGGAGACATCGTCTTCAAAGCGGTCTGCAATAATTTTCCCGTCAGGGCCCACTTCCCACATGTTTCGACAGCAAACGTACTGAGAACGCCGATTCTGTTCGGGGACGCGGAAGGCAAATACATCAGGAAGAATTTCGAGATAATCCTCGATGAGGTGCGCGTTAGGAAATTGACCTACTGGCACGCCGCCGCTTCTTCTGGAAGCATCTGCATCTCCTCTTCTTTCAATCTCGATGCCTTTACCCTCGTAGATCGGAATGCCCGGGCAGCTGAAAACAATATCCAAGAGACCTGAAATATGGTCATGGTGGCTATGCGAAAGGACTAAAGCTGAGAGTTTTTTGAGATCAATCTTGAGAAAGTCGAGATTGTGTCTTAATACGTGGCCTGTACCGCCGGTATCAATCATTACGTTGCCATTGTCGGTCTCTAAAAGGCTGCAATACCCCCATTCAGCAAGCATGCCGGACTTGGCGCAATAGTTATCAATGACGACCGTGAATTTCATCAAATTTAGGCGCGGAGACCCCTGCCTTCAGGCAGGGGAGGAAGCGCCTCCTCCTTTCGAATTTCTGTTAAATAGGTCCGTCTCTTCTCCAGCAGACGCAGCTTCTTGCAGCTGATGCCGGCTGAAATGCGGGTGCCGTCGAGCTTTCGTACATCAAAAGACCCGGATGATCGACGGCCGAAAATGAAGCCTTCTTCTCCCTGGCAGGCAACCTTATCAAAAAGACGGAAGCCTTTGGCCTCAAAGGGTGCCTGATTGCGCTTCGAATGCCCCCTTTGAGGATGGAAAGTTTGTGAATCTGCCGGTTGTTTCGGCGAGTCTGCTTCTGGAAGAAGAATTCGCCGAGCCTTTCGGCTCCAAGGTTGCCGGCAATACAGAAAGCATCTGCACCATGTGACTTGACAATGCCGTTCGCAATCCGCGCGTGCTTGGTTAAGTAGCCGTAGGTTTCGTGCACCTTCAGCTCAGGATACGACGCCTTTAGGCGGTTCAAAACCTCCCGGCGCATAATTCCCATGAAAGCTTGCGCCCGGAACGATTGTCCTCGCTTGGCCTTCAGCGTGATTTCGCCGCGGTGAAGCGCCTTATGGCACGTCTCACAAAGCGTAATCAGGTTGTCGGGCGAATCGCTGCCGGTACGTCTGCTCTCCAAGTGATGAACATTAAGCACCGGGTCTTTCGATCTGCCGTGACAATGCCGACAGACGTGCCCATCTCTAAAAAGAACATACTCGCGGACGTTCCAAAAGCCGAGCTGTTCACCTTCTTGGTACTCTTTTCCTGAAATGTCGGGATTCTTCAGCCGCTGCATGTCGAAGGACGCCGTTTCCACGGTAATCTTCGTGATCGGCAGCAGTCGGAGAACCGCTTCTATGCGCGACAAATGCGCGTTGATTCGGTTTTCAACCGACGGTGCAAGCCAGCCTTTGCGCTTGGTGCGGATGCGGTTGTCGAACCTCGGTGCGCGGTAGCGCGTTTTGCGGTTACGGCGGGATTGCCGTAACGCACGACGAGCAGAGAGCAGATCGGTGATGTCCTTCCGCAGTTCGACTTCGGATGCATAAAGTTCAGCCTTTTCAATTGATGCGGAAAGTCCGACATGTTTGTACCCGGCATCAACACCCAGACTCACCGGCTGTTTGGACTCGCCGGTCGCAATCGTGAGCTGAATGGTGAAAGGCGTGCGCCTTACCACAATAGCTTTCTTCTCTTTAAGCAAAAGGCGCGCTTTTGCCGGAGAACAAGGCATCAGCGGCTTTCCGCGTTTGTTCAAAACAAATACTCTCAAGTTTTGTCTCCTCGGTCTTTCGACCGGTTGTGATCCTTCGCCAATGTTGGAGGGGGTTTCAAGCCGACAGCACCGCTCCTACCTCTCAGAGCTTTTAACCATCGGCCGCAGAGCGCGGGACTAGGATCTGCATCCCGCGGTGCCTGTGCATTCCCAACCAACGTAGTCCTCAAAACGACAGACTGAGGCTAGTCAACTAGAGGCTTTTTCAAGCCTCGGCCTTTAGGCCGAGGTAGTTGACTGTTCTTCTCCGGGAAGAAAATTTTTTGATTTCTTTTGGAGAAGTTTACATCGGCGTTTCACCTGGTCCTAGTCGGAAAATAAAAAAGCCCGAGGTTTACTCGAGCTTGAATGGAAAGATTCTTATCAATCCGCAGCGCCTGCCATAACTTTTTGTTCTTCGACTTGTCTGGTCGCTGCAACTTGTCTTGCTTTCGGATGGAGCGTTCCGTGTCCTGAGCGAATCAGGAAGAACCAACCGGCCAACATAACTAAGAGGCCTGCAATAATGACGGCTGTACTCTCGGCGCCGGCAACCGCAATAATATAACCAAGGGCGATCAGTCCGACAGATTCCATCATGTGGCGAACTGTCTTTCTTTCTAACTTACTAAACACAATTAATCTCGATTTATTTCGACATAAGGGATTCTACCTGAAATTTGTAAAATCCGCCTGCAAAATTGTGTTCAACTATTTGTTTTATCTAAATTTTACCTACTTACACCTTCTCCAAACCCTTTATTTACATGGGTTTGACGAGGGATATAAGTAGTTTCCCGAATTGGTACTATATTTAGAAAAATTGGGCCTCTCAGAGGAAAAAAATCGGCAAATCTGCCATTTTTCACTATTTGAAAAACAAGTTGGCATCGAACGGCGCCGTCACGTTTTTCTCGATCCAATCCGCAGGACAACACTGATTGAATTGGATCAGAAACTGCTCGGCGGTCGACTTCGTACTTATCGATGAAAGCTTCTCCATCAAAACCTCTTCGGTATAGAGATTGCGTTTCTTTCCGAAAATCGCTTGCTTTCTTGCGGCCAATGCCTCCAAATCCCGACCTTCGTTATAGGTATACGCACACCAAAACAGAAGTGAGAAAGCCAGGAAAGTTTGAGAGACAAGAAGTTCACGAAAGAACATTTTGAGCCTGTCTTCTGTGCTTGAATGCATCGGATTTGAGACCAACGCGGCTAATAATCCCGGGATAGTGTCTTCTCCGGCGCGTTCCATGTTGCCGACATAAACAGCCGTCACCTCAGTTCTATGGTGTCCAAGATCTTCAGAGACTTCCAATGAGGACCTTTCGCAGTTTGGGTTATATCCATCCATCATTCTCGAAGCAAATGAATGTCTCATTGAATAGGCAGATCCTTCAAAAACTTCTTTTGACAGTCCCAGCTCCTCTACGAGCTGCTTTCTTTGTAGTTTTAGGGCTTCTTGCACCGATAAGTTAGGATCTCGAAAGATTTCAATGCCCTTCTCTGCACAAAAAGAGCTGAGCCGGTTGAAAGCTTCATGCTGGTCAGCGGTTTTCATTAGGATTTTTCTCGGCTTTCCGCCCTTAGAACCATTTACCACATGGATATATGGATGTCCGCCTTCTGTGCAGAAGGACTCTTGATAATCAAGAGAAACTGATTCCGCCGGACGAAGTCCGAAATAAGCCATGGCCATCACTTGGACGCCTAAGTAATCATTGATTCTGAAAGCATCATCGACTTTCTTTCTAAGCGCAGAAATGTCCGTATGAGCGCTGCGGAAGTTAGACATCGGGCAGTTTTCCAGCCGAAACCTTTCCGCTTTCATGATTTTCGAGAACTTCGGAATGCAATTGGGTTTTGAGATCCACCAAGCAAAGAATTTTAAATGGCAGAGTTCATTGTCTATTCTTTTAGCGATGGCCTTAGGTTCAACCCCGCGGTTTAGTCGTTCGGTAATTTTGTAATGGAAATAGGCTTCCACGTGTTCTGTTTTTAATTGACGCGGATCAATCCGAAATTCTTTCGCCGCGTAGCGAAAAAACTTCATATAAAACTTTTTTCTGCCATCTGAGGTTTCCCTTGAGCAGCACTTGTTTTTAGTGGAATGGAAACAGTTATAGATTCGGCACAGCGTCAGGACAACCAATTGCCAGTTATCAGGATGTCGTTTCAAGCCGACAAGACAATATTTATTTTTAGGCGGAAAAAGAAAACGGTATCTGCGCAGCCCTTTTACAGCATCTGTTCTCCGCTTTGAGAATTTTTTCATGTTTTCTCCGAAAAAGAAGGAGGCCATGGTTTTTACACGGCCTGAATACAACGAAAAAAAATTAAGTCCTAGTGCTATTTCCGTTGTCCGTAAAGGATCAATCGGGTTATTCCGTTTCCGTCCGGTGGTAAGTCGGAGGCCGGGATAGCGTCGGCAAGCAAAGGCCGTGGTTAAGAATGCGAAGTCCACATCAATGGGTAAAAATTAATTCGCACCAACCGAGTTATGCAGGCATATGAACGGACATATGCGGAGAACCTGCATATAAATTTAGATGGTTAACGGCGCAATTATATAGTGAATGGCGGTAATTAAAGGAGGGACTGATGGAATTTAACCCCTGATTACACTTTTGGGATGGTATCGGCGAGGTTTTAGAATACAAAAAGCAGACATGAAAAAAGCAGCTCCACAGCTGCCTTTGACATCACCAATTCAAAAATAGAATTGGTAGCGGAGACAGGATTTGAACCTGTGACCTTCGGGTTATGAGCCCGACGAGCTACCAGACTGCTCCACCCCGCAATCAATGTGAAACATCTCGTGTAACGAGGAATGTAACTATATCACTCTTGTTCAAGTCATGCAAATTCCCGATGGCAGTAAAAACCTATTTTGAGATTCAAAACATGAATCAGGTAGCCAAGGAAACTTGTAAATAAATTATAACTAATTGAATTTATTGAAATATGAAAATATCACGTTACGAAAAATAATTTTGTATTTCGAAAAGTTAAAAGCAATATTTTTTGGCGCTAAATTATTTATCACGTTGATCGGTGATCCCGAAAAACGGTTAAACGCAGCTAAAAGCTGCAATCCACGATTCGAATCGCTTTTACCCAAAGACGTTCGAACGTCTATAAGAAATTTTGTCTTAACACTAGAAAATTAAAATGGCGTTCCTTGCATCTGTTAGTCAATTCCTTGGCAAAACATTTGCCCTGTGGGTTCTTGTTTTTGCCGGTCTTGCATATATCTCTCCGGATTCTTTTAAGTTTTTTGCTCCTTATATTTCGCCGCTGCTCGGCATCATTATGTTCGGCATCGGCTTGACACTTAAGGCCAGCGATTTCTCCGAAGTCTTCCGCCGTCCGATGGCAGTTGCCATCGGTACCTTGGGTCAGTTCACAATCATGCCGATTTTGGCTTGGCTGCTTTGCTTAGTCTTTAATCTTCCGCCCGACATTGCCGTCGGCGTCATTCTTGTCGGCTGCTGCCCCGGCGGCACAGCCTCCAATGTGATGACCTATCTTGCCCGCGGTGACGTTCCCCTTTCCGTGACTGTCTCCTCTCTGAGCACCATTCTGGCTCCGATCGTGACTCCGGCATTGATTTATCTCTTTGCACATTCCTGGATTAACGTGAATCCGGTTGCAATGTTCTGGTCCATCATCCAGATCGTGATCCTCCCGATTATTCTCGGTTTGATCGTCAAAGCCATCTTTAAGTCCAAGATTGACGCAGCCGTGACTGCCCTTCCGGCTATATCCGTCATCGCGATCATCATGATTGTGAGTGCTGTCGTTGCCGTCTCTCAGAAGAAGATTGCTGAAATCGGTCTCCTCGTCTTCGCAGTGGTCGTGCTTCACAACGGTTTAGGCCTTCTGCTCGGTTTCTTCTTAGGCAAGATCACCGGTATGGATGTGGCTAAGTGCAAAGCCTTGAGCCTTGAAATCGGTATGCAGAATTCCGGTTTGGGTGTCGCTCTTGCAACGGCACACTTCAACCCGATCGCCGCGGTTCCGAGCGCCATCTTCTCGGTTTGGCACAACATTTCCGGCCCGATCGCCGCAGCTATTTATCGCCGCATGCAGGATAAAGGTTCAGCCGACCAAAATGATCCGACTTGATCCCGCTTTTCTGTAATCTCTCTAAAATCACAGCGGACGGCCTCAAAAACCGTCCGTTTTGCCTTTTATTGAACGATTAATAATATGTATTACATACCTACCACTTATCTAACGGTCAGAGATGACGAGGGTCCGATTGTTTTCCAGCGTGAAGACTTGATGCGCTACAGCGGCAACCGCGGTTTGATTGCCAGCGGCGTCACTTTCCGCCTCCTTGGCGCTGCATTTGAGGATCTTTGTCCGAACGAGATCCCGCACCGCGAATATTTCCGCTTCCGCACTTCTTTCCCCGGCGATGAAGTCCGTGACGGCATCGAATTAGTGACACGGGCTGTATTAAAAGGCAGGTACTTTGTTGATACTTCAATTGCGCCCGATTTTGCGCCTCAGACGCCCGCCAACGGAGCAATGTACTTTGAAGTTGCCTACTTAGACAGAGCTTTTGCTTACAGCTTCGACCACAATATCTTCACTAAGGAGTGGGCCGATGAAGTGATCAAGCACCAGGAAGGCAGTCTTTCGGAAGAAGAACATGCGCGTTATCTGGAGTACAAATATGAAGTGCTCGGGAAGCTGCTCACTCGAATGAACGTCTTTAATTACAGAGAGCCGATTCCGGTTACTCGATTAAACCGCTAATGCTTCTTCGGGCAAGCTCTGTTTGCCCGCTTCTCCTTCATACTCGGAGATCGGTATGAGTAAAAAGCCAATTCTTTTCTGCACACAATGCGGCGCCCCAGTCGAAAGGAAGATTCCCGAGGGCGACGATCACGAACGCTATGTTTGTACTGCCTGCGGAGAAATTTTCTACGAAAATCCCCTCAACATTGTCGGGACTGTTCCTGTATGGGAAGACAAAGTGCTTCTTTGCCGCCGAGCGATTGAACCGAGAAAAGGTTATTGGACACTACCTGCCGGCCATCAGGAAATGAAGGAAACCACGAGAGACGGAGCAGCTCGAGAGACCAGAGAAGAAGCCGGTATCGACTTCAGAATTGCCGACGAACCCTATGTCTATTTAGATTTAGCGCACGCCAGCCAATCCCATGTGATTTTTCTTGCGGCTATGGAAAGCCCTGAGGCAAACCCCGGACCTGAATCCTTTGAAGCCAGACTCTTCAGTGAAGATGAAATACCTTGGGACAAGATTGCTTTTAACTCGGTCGATAAAATCCTCAGGCTCTATTTTGACGATGCCAAAACCGGAAACTTTCCTTTCCACTACATCGAGCGACACAAACAAGGAAAAATACCTTAATTACCACTGAAAGCATATTTTTCTTCTAATTACTTGCAAGACGGCCTTGGTTTTCCATATCAAGGCCGTTTTCGTTTGATTTTCGCTGCCTTCTGAGTCCGATCACCGCATTGATTCGGTATACTTTTCCGTTGATATTGAATTTGCCTTCCGGCAGCTCAATGGCGTTCAAACCGTCCTTATCGGCGGATAATATCGGGATGACCTTATTAAAGTCCTAAGCGAAAAAAGAAAATGAATTCAATTTACAAACTTGCCAAGTCAGTTTTGTTCCGTTTTACCCCTGAACAAGCTCACCACATTATTCTTTCGAACCTTGACTGGGCTACTCAGCTCGGCGCTCAGAAACTTGTCACTCGATCCTTCCCGGAAAATCCTATTGAAATCATGGGTCTGCGCTTCCCGAACTGCGTCGGCTTAGCTGCAGGCATGGATAAGGACGGCGAGCATGTCACAGCCTTCGGCGCTTTGGGTTTCGGTTCCGTTGAAATCGGTACCGTAACACCTAAAGGACAGCCCGGCAATCCCAAACCCCGCCTCTTCCGCCTGATCCCTGATGAAGCCATCATCAACCGCATGGGCTTCAACAACGTCGGCGCGATTCAGGTTGCTAAGAATCTTCAGAGCGCCAGAGCGTTCCGAAATCGCGGCGGCATCTTAGGCATCAATATCGGCAAGAACAAAGTTACGCCTAACAGCGAAGCTTTATCGGATTACAAGAAATGTATGGATCGTCTCTACACCTCCGGTGATTACATCGCGATCAACATTTCTTCTCCGAACACACCTAACCTTCGTGACCTGCAGGCTGATGCAGAACTCGACAAGCTGCTTCTCGGTATCGCCGAACATCGTCAGCGTTTAGCCGATGAAAACGACGGCAAAGTCGTTCCTATTGCCGTCAAGATTGCACCAGACCTGTCAGACGACGGCGTCAAACACGCGCTGGACATCATCGTTAAACACGGCATGAACGGCGTGATTTGCACGAACACAACCATTTCCAGAGAACCGGTTGAACACAACCCGCTCGCCAAAGAAACAGGCGGCTTGTCCGGCAAACCTCTGATGGCTCGTTCTACGGAAGTCACCCGTATTGCCTCTGAGCATCTCCAGGGTGCGCTGCCGATCATTGCTTCCGGCGGCATCATGAGTGCTCAGGACGCCGTCGAGAAAATGGAAGCCGGTGCTTCTATCGTTCAGCTCTACACAGGTTTCATTTACAAAGGTCCGGAACTGATCGCGGATTGTTCCGAAGCCATCGCTCAGTGGCGTGACCAGAAAGGCAGATAAGTTTTATGAAGTGTTTTATCGGACTTCCCGCTGCGCCTAGCGTCATTAATAAACTAGTGGACGCTCAGGATAGAGCTTTAAGTTTCGATGCGGGCGCGCGGCCTGTGCCGAAAGAAAATTTTCATTTAACTTTAGCTTTTATCGGGGAAATTGAACCCGATAAGGCTCGGTTAATCGCTCAGCTTCTGCCGCTGACAACGGACTTTTCCGGCAAAAGCTGGTTGATCGACAACAGCGGCCTTTTCATTCGTCCTCAAGTGGCTTGGGTCGGCGGCAGCGCCTGTCCCGAAATCGAACACTTGGCTAGGGAATCTCGTGAGATTTTGGATCGTCTCCATATCTCTTACGACAAAGGCCGTTTTAAACCGCATATCACCATTCTTCGGAAATCGCATTTGGCGGAACCGGTCATTCAGCATCCTTTTGAATGGCCGATTTTGCGTCCGAGAATCTTTGAATCTCGATTAAACGCCGACGGTCGTCGGGAGTACGTACCCCTATAACTTAGAGAGATTGACTATGAACGGAGTAGACATCGTCACTCGCCCGGGATTTTGGAATATTCCCGTCTGGGCCATTATCGGCATCTATGTTCTCGGCATTGCGGCTGCAATCTGCTGCGCGATCGGCATCCGCAAGTCCTACCTCCTTTGGCGTGCCGGCAAGCCCTACGCCATGGACAAGGAAACCAAACGCCGCTGGGGGTTCTTCGTTAAGGAAGGTCTGGAGCAAAAACGAATCATCCGCAAGCCCTTAGGAAGCTGGCTTCACTTCTGGATCTTCTGGGGCTTTGTTTTCCTCTTCTTCGGCACTTGTCTTGCGGTTTTGGACTGGGACATCGGCAAGCTTATGTTCGGCAAACAGTTCTTGGCCGGAAATGTTTATTACTTCTATAAGTTCATTCTCGATATTGCCGGTGTCGTCTGCTTGATCGGCTTAGGCATGGCCTTTTACCGCCGCTTTATCAAGCAGGGCAAACAGTATGAGAAATCGGTCCGCTTCTTGTGGATCTTAGGCTCTCTTACCGTCATTATTCTTACCGGTTATATCGTTGAGGCACTCCGTTTAGCTGCCGAGAATCCTCCCTATGCCTCTTGGTCTCCTGTCGGAAACTTCCTTGCCAAAGTTTTCTACTCCGGCATGACCAAGGAGCAGCTGGAAGCTCAGCACCTCTATATTTGGATCTTCCACGGCATTATTTCCTTAATGTTCGTCGCCGCCATTCCGATGACGTACTTCGCCCATATGTATAAGAGCCCGACGAGCATCTACTGGCAGCGGACTAAGCCGCGCGGCCTCGTGGAAAAAATCGACAACATCGAAGAACAGGAAAGCTTCGGTATCTCCAAATTCGGTCAATTCAACTGGCATGACCGTCTGAACTTTGACGCCTGTGTTGAATGCGGCCGATGCACGGCTGTCTGCCCGGTCAACCGTGCCGGCGGTCCTCTTGATCCGCGAGAGATCATTCTTTCTCTGAAGAAACGAATGATGGAAGGCTACACCAAGACCGAGGAAGTCTTGGTCCCGGATGTCGTTTCCAAAGAATCGCTTCTAGCTTGTACGACCTGCGGTGCCTGTGTCGAGCAGTGTCCTTCCCGCATTGAAATTGTCAACACGATTCAGCAGATGCGCCGTTCCTTGGCGCTTGAAGAAGGCCAATTCGCCGAAGGCGTAGCTAAAACGCTTCAGAATATTCAGTCTGTCGGCAATCCTTGGGGATTAGACCCAGATGCCCGCTGGGCTTGGCTGGAAGGCTTAGACGTTCCCTTTGCCGAACCCGGCGTTCATTACGACATTCTTTATTGGGTCGGCTGCTCTGCTGCCTATGACAAACGCAATCAGAAGATTGCCAAGGCAATGATCAAGATTCTCAAGCATTCCGGCTTGTCTTTCGCCGTGATGCAGGAAGAGATGTGCAACGCCGAATTTGCCCGCAGAGTCGGTGAAGAGTATCTCTATCAGATCCAGACACAGACTAATATCGATAATCTCCGCCAGTACAACTTCAGCCGTCTGCTGGCGGCCTGCCCGCACTGCTTCAACACACTGAAAAACGAATATCCGGAGTTTGAACGCGGTCAGTTCAACGTGATTTCGCACCTGCAGTTCATTGCGGAACAGATGGATGCCGGCAGACTCAAGGCCGAACTTTCTGAAAGAGAAAGAGTCGCTATCCATGACGCTTGCTACTACGCTCGCTACAACGGCATTGTGAACGCGCCTAGATTTGATTTGAATAAAGTCAAAGGCTTAGAGACGGTCGATCCTAAAGAATGGGGTACCTGCACCACGTGCTGCGGCGCCGGCGGCGGACAGTTCTGGACCGATACGGATGCGCCGGAACGTCTGAACGTGATTCGTCTGAAGGCGGTTGTCAACGATACGGGATGCGATAAGGTTGCGACCAGCTGCCCGTTCTGTTTATCCATGTTTGATTCGGCGAAATCTCAGGAAAAATCACTATCTGAAATTTCTATCTCAGATATCGCAGAAATTATTGCAAAAAATCTAAAATAACAATCAGGGGCGGTTGATATAACCGCCTTTGATTTATCAATAAAAACAGATGCAGTCCCATGGATCAGTTCGTTAGTAAAGCAAATATTCAAGTACTTGATCGGGCCAGTGCAATTCTTCGCGTCCTGACCCAACATCACGATCCCGTGAATTTGAAGGTCATTTCTGACGAAACCTGCCTTCACATCTCTACTTGCCACCGTATCCTTTCCGATTTAGTTCGCCTTCGCTTTGTGGAAAAAGGCGCTTCTGCCGGCACATACCGCTTAGGCCTGCGATTTCTTCAGCTCGGAAACTTGGTAAGAGAAAGAATCTCGGTTCGCGATACGGCAAGAACCGGAATGCAGCGTCTTCATAATCTCACGCGTCAGACAGTCAATCTCTCGATTCGTCAAAACGACAACATCGTCTATATCGACCGCATTATGCGTGAGCGTCCCGGCATTCAGGTCGTACGGACGATCGGCGCCACCGCTCCCCTGCACACGACAAGCTCCGGAAAACTCTTTTTAGCAGAAGATTCTTTTGAACAGATCCGCGCTTATGCGCTAAGAACCAATCTTGAAAAGTCCACACCGAACAGCATCGGAGATATCGACACCCTTCTGACTGAAATCTCTAAGATTAAAACGCTGGGCTTTGCACGAGATGAAGAAGAACTGGAAATGGGTGTTCGCTGTGTCGCAGCCGGCATTCGAGATGACTCCGGCAAATTAGTCGCCTGCCTTTCGATCTCCTCTCCGGCCAGCAGTTTCTTGGAAGGCTGGATCAGCGAAATCAAACACACTGCGGATGATATTTCCGAACATTTGGGCTTTGTGGCAACGCCCGGTGAACTTTACGTCCGGCCGGACTTCACCTAAAACTATTTTTCACTTAGTCCTCTTTTGCGAGGCCTTTTTTCTATCCGTAAGAACAACAAATATTAGGTTCTTTCTTCTTAATTGCTGCGTATCTTTGTTCGCTAATCATTTGTTGAGAGGGATTCTCGTTCTTCCTCTTCCTCCTAGAAAACGCTTACTCTTTCTTCCTAATTCATACTATTGACCTAATCTAAAGGGACTACCTAAAATTAGGTAAAACAAAGCCCCAAAATCTTTGTTTTACCCACCCCAAATTAAGAACAAGGAGAACAAATGTTCAATCTTCCTCAGAGCACTTTCGGAAGAAGAAGTTTCCTGCGTTTTTCAGCCCTTAGCGTCGCTGCAGGCAGCTTCTTGATGAACCCGATCTCTAAAGCCGTTGCTCAAGCGGTCAAAGAAATTGAACCCTTCTATTGGAACGCCTGCGTGATCAACAGCGGACAGCGCTGCCCTCAGCGCTGCTTTGTCAAAGGCGGCCAGGTTATTCGCGTTGAAACCTATAACACTGCAGGTGACGCGTGCGATCATCGTCAGATTCGCGCTTGCTTGCGCGGCCGTGCATTAAGACAGCGTCTGTACTCACCGGATCGACTGAAATATCCGATGAAACGCGTGGGCGAACGCGGAGAAGGTAAATTTGAACGCATCACTTGGGACGAAGCCATCAAGACTGTGGCTGACAACCTCAAGAGAACCGTTGAAAAATACGGCAATGAATCTCTTTACTGGCAGTATTGCTCCGGCCAGCAGTCACTGGTGAACTCCAGACGTGCTTGGTGGCGCTTGCTCAACCTCATGGGCGGCTACCTCAAGTACTATGGTTCTTACTCCACCGCTCAGATCGGCGCAGCGATGCCCTACACCTACGGCGGACGCCCCGGCTCCGATATGAGCGAAATCGCTAACGCCAAACTTTATGTGACTTTCGGCGACAATACGTTAGTCACACGCGGCTCCGGCGGCGGAAAAGGCTATCAGCTCGAATGCGCTAAAGATAAAGGCCATCCGAAGTCCATCATGATTGACCCGATGTACAACGATACTGTTGCAGCGGGCATGGATCAGTGGATTCCGATTCGTCCAGGTACAGACGCTGCCTTGGTCGAAGCTATTGCCTACGAGCTCATCAAAAACAACTGGGTTGATCAGGACTTCCTGGATAAATACTGCGTAGGCTACGACGAGAAAACACACCCCGCCTCTGCCGCAAAAGGCAGTGACTATAAGAGCCACATCCTCGGCAAAGGCAAAGACGGAATCGCTAAGACTCCGGAATGGGCCGCTAAGATCACAGGTATCCCGGCAGAGACCATTGTTCAGCTTGCTAAAGAAATGGGAACCACCAAGTCTTGCTTCGTCTCTCAGGGCTGGGGTCCTCAGCGTCAGGCCAACGGCGAAGAAACCGCACGCGCCATTGCCATGCTTCCGATTCTCTTAGGTCAAGTCGGCCTGCCGGGTACGAACCCGGGTGATGCAGAAGGCAACTCTTCTCTTCCTGCTGTTTATCTGCCGATCGGCAAGAACCCGGTCAAAGCGACGATTCCTGTCTTTATGTGGACGGATGCTATTGTTCGCGGCAAAGACATGACCGACATTACTGACGGTATGCGCGGCGTCAAGAAGCTGGATCACGACATCAAGATGATCGTGAACTCCGGCGGCAACACCATGATTAACCAGCATTCCGATTCCAACGCGACGGATAAGATCCTGCGCGACACTTCTAAGTGCGAATTCATCGTTGTCTGCGACAACATGATGACTCCGACCTGCCGTTATGCGGATATTCTTCTTCCGGACGTCCTCGGTCCTGAAACCGACGACATTGCCTGTCAAGGCGGCTCCAACGGGGGTACGACTTCTATGCTGCCGATGCACAAGGCTGTCGAACCTCAGTGGGATCAGAAGACCTCTTACGAAATCTGCCGCTTAATCGCCAAAGAACTGGGCAAAGAACAGGAATTCACGGAAGGCAGAACTCAGCTGCAGTGGCTCGAATGGTGCTACAACGAAACACGTAAGAAAGTACCTCAGCTGCCTGATTGGGATACGTTCTGGAAAGGCGGTCCTGCTCAAGTCTACGGCTGGAGAAAGAATCCGGTCGCACTTTCTGAATTCAGAGCCGACCCGGTTAAGAACCCGCTTAAGACACCGTCCGGCAAGATCGAGATTTATTCCGAACGTCTTAACAATATCGCCAATACCTGGAAACTCAAGCCCGGTGATGTGATTTCTCCGATTCCGGTCTATTTCAGAAACTGGGAAATGTATGGCGACGACCTGCAGAAGAAATATCCTCTGCAGTGCTACGGTTTCCACCATCACGGCCGTATTCACTCCACCTTCCACAACCTCCCCTGGCTGCGAGAACAGCATCCGGACGTTGTCTTCATAAACGTTTTGGACGCTAAAGCACGCGGAATCAACAACGGAGATTTAGTTCAGATCTTTAACGATCGCGGTATCGTCGAACTTCCGGCAAAAGTCACTTCAAGAATTATGCCGGGCGTTGTGAGCATTCCTCAGGGCGCTTGGTACACGCCGGTCAAAAAGAACGGCAAGGTCGTGGACATTGGCGGCAACATCAATACGCTTACCTCGCTGCGCCCGAGTCCGCTTGCTAAAGGCAATCCTCAGCACACCAACCTTGTAGAAGTCCGTAAGGCCTAGGAGAGAATAAGATGACACAACTTGGATTTTTTGTTGACGTATCAAAATGCTCCGGCTGCAAGACCTGTGCCGTGGCATGCAAGGACGCACATAACCTTCCTGTTGGCATGAACTTCCGTAAAGTTCATGAGTATGCCGGCGGAAACTGGAAACAGGCTGCTGACGGATCCTGGGCACAAGACGTGTTCGGCTACTACGTCAGCTTAGGCTGCAACCACTGTTCGGACCCGGCCTGCGTCAAGGTTTGCCCGACAAAGGCACATCACAAACGCGCTGAGGACGGTTTGGTGGTTATCGATGCGACAAAGTGCATCGGCTGCGGACTTTGTGCTCAGGCCTGCCCATACCATGCACCGGTATTAGATGAGACTGCTCACAAGATGCGTAAGTGCGATGCTTGCTTAGATCGCTTACAGAGAGGACTTCAGCCGATCTGTGTAGAAAGCTGTCCTAACCGCGCCATCGAATTCGGAGATATCGAAGAGCTGCGTAAAAAACACGGCAAACTTGCCGAAGTTGCGCCGCTTCCGCAGGCTTCTAAGACCCAGCCGAACTTGGTTTTAGTGGTTCCTGCCCAGGCAAGACCTGCCGGAGATACTTCCGGAACCGAGTACTAAACTTAACTAACTGAAGCAGAAACAGGCGCCAAAAGCGCCTGTTTCTGTTCGGGTTCAAATGATTCAAGAAAGCTTGAACAGTGCTATAGAGCTCCCCGCTCTATTGCTTTCTGCTCTTCTGCTTCCTCCTCTCGGATCTTTTGATCCTCAGACTCTTTGCCGAATCGGCTCATTGTGAATTGGACAATAGCCTGCGCCAAGAGTTCGTCCGGCACAAAAGCCTGAGCGACACCGTCCGCCTTTAGAGCTTTAGCGTCTTCCTCATTTTCAGCAGGCATGACCGTTTCAATCGTCGGACGAAGGATCTTGGCCGTTTCCACAATCTTGCGGCAGAGGATCTCGTTATCGATGGCAAGAACGAGAATAGCCGCTTCGTGGATATGAGCTTGAATGAGAATCGCCGGATCGGTCGCGTCGCCGTAAATGGAGTTGACCTTCTTTTCCCGCAGTTCTTCAACCACCGCATGGTGATCGTCCACGACCACGACAGAAAGGTGTCTTTGCAGAAGCTCATCAAGAATAATCTTGCCCTTCTCTCCGTACCCCACCAAGACAACATGGCCATGGAGAATGTCACTGCCGACACTGTCCGGCATGAGAGACATCGGATCAATTCGTGCATCCATTCTTCTGGCAAAAGCCCAGCGTTTCTTAATGAAATCACGAGCCGGACCGATCGTTGCAAAAGCAAACGGATTCAAAGCGATAGAAATAATGGCACCGGCCAAAACTAAGCTCATACCCTCCTGCGGCAGAATCTTCAGTTGTAAACCGAGAGCCGCAAGGATGAAGGAGAATTCACCGATCTGTGCAAGCGCGGCTGCTACCGTTAAAGCGGTATGAAGTGTGTAGCGGAACAGCAGCACTAAACCGAAAGCAACCAGACCTTTGCCAAGAATAATAATGGCGAGCACTGCCAAGACATGCAAAGGCTGTTCATAAAGAACTTTCGGGTCAAACATCATGCCCACGCCGACAAAGAAGATCACTGCGAAAGCGTCTCTCAGCGGCAGCGACTCCATGGCAGCTCTGTGGGAATAACGGCTTTCACGCATCACCATGCCTGAGAAGAAGGCACCCAAAGCGAAACTGACATGGAAAATCTGTGCGGCGCCATAGGCTATACCGATTGCGAATACCAACACTGAAAGCGTAAAGAGCTCGCGGGAACCCGTCTTAGCAACCTGGCGAAGAAGCCAAGGGAGCAATCTTTTCCCGACCACCAGCATCAGGATGATGAAGCCGAATACTTGAGCCAGCGTGATGCCGATAATCTGCCAAAGCGGCAAAGAAGCCTCGGTGTTTTGCAGCGGAGAACCCAGAAGAGAAGCCAGCGGAGGCAGAAGCACCAGGATTAAAACCGTCATGATGTCTTCCACAACCAGCCAACCGACCGCAATTTGGCCGTCGCCACTCTCCAGAATACCGCGGCTTTCCAATCCTTTAAGAAGCACAACCGTGGATGCGCACGAGAGACACATGCCGAAGACAATGCTTTGTCCCCATGGCCAGCCCCAGAAATGGGCCAGCACTGCTCCCAAACAGGTGGCAAGTCCCATCTGGAGTATTGCACCGGGAACCGCAATATTCTTGACCCGTATGAGGTCCGACATTGAAAAATGCAGGCCGACACCGAACATCAGCAGCATGACACCGATTTCGGAGAGTTCGGAAGCAATATTGACGTCACCCACAAATCCGGGTGTTGCCGGCGAAATAATAATACCGGCGAGCAAGTAACCGACCAGTGCCGGTACTTTGATGCGTTCCATGAGGAAGCCGAGCGCCCAGGCAATCGCAAAACCGATCGCCAAGGTCGAAATCAAGCTAAAACTATGACTCATCGTTAGTTTGTCCTACGCGGGCAAAAATTTAATGCAGATTGCGAAAATTTCATCAAACCTGACTAAGCCGGGCCGGCGTTGTCAGTCGATTGATTCTCCTGATTGGTTGAAATTATTCAGAACATCAGGCAAATTCACGCAATATTCTACTGTTAGGAAAGAGTTCTGAGGCTGACAAATCGGAGCTCTCCGCCCATCTTAGAATCGCCAATTTTTCAGCAAAAAACTTCTAATAATCAAACAGAAAAACTCTTAATCCGCTCATTTGTCCTTTTTGTATAAAAGAACAAATCACATTTGTTGTTTAGAGCGACTCTAAAGGAAGCTGAGAATCTCTGCTTCCGGATAAAGAAAGCATCAAGGATTGACCTCAGGGTGCTGAGCCGGAGGCGCCGGGTTGACGTCACTATTGACCGCGATTTCTTCGTCAACCGGAGAGTCACCTTTAAGGATTGCTTGGCGAACCAATTTATCCATTTCTTGGGACAGGATTACCGATGCCTGAACAACGGTTCCTAAGTTATCCGCTCTGAAGTGGTTAGCTTCTTGGTCGGTAGCTGCTCGAAGGATAACCTTAATACCTTGATTGATCAGCTTGGCAGTTTCGACAACCTTGCGTTCTAAAATCTCATCGCGGATCGTGAGAACGATCACGGCTGCGTTCTGCACGTGGGCCTGAAGCAGAACAGAAGGATCAATCGCATCACCCTGAATAGCGGTGTAACCGTTTTTGCGCAGCTGAGCCACCAGAGAATCGTCTTTATCGACGATGACGGTAGGGATTTCATCTTTCTGCAGGGCTGCGGTTAACTTGCAGCCTACGTCACCGTAACCCACAATCACGATATGACCGGTGATTTTCTTCTTTTCGATTTCATCCGGCATAAGAGACTGCGGATCCGGACGAGCAGCCGAAATACGAGCCAGTTTGCTGCGTTTTTTAAGGAATTCAGCAACTTTCGGCAGTGTGGCAAAAGCAATCGGGTTAAGCGCAATCGTCAAAATCGCGGTTGCCAAGACGAGATTCATGCCCTCGTCGGAGACGATGCCCATGGACTTTCCGAGGCTCGCCAAGATGAACGAGAATTCACCGATCTGTCCCAAACACGCGCCGAGTGTCAAGGCAGTGTGCAAGGGATAACGGAACAACATCACTAATAACGCGGCAATGATCGGGTTAATGAAGAGGATCAAAAGCAGGACGCAAAGCAGGTGCCAAGGATGTTCGACGATCACCATCGGATTGAACATCATGCCGACGCCGACGAAGAAAATGACCGAGAAGGCATCTCTCAGCGGAAGGGATTCCACGGCTGCTCTATGCGCATACTTGGATTCGCGCATCACCATGCCGGCGAAGAAAGCGCCCAAGGCAAAGGAGACATGGAAAACTTCAGCAGCACCGAAGGCAATGCCGATCGCCACTGCCAAGACGCAAAGCGTAAAGAGTTCGCGAGAACCGGTTTTAGCAACCTGCCAGAGAAGGTACGGCAGCAGACGGCGACCGACCACGAGCATCAGCACGATAAAGACGACAACTTGAGCTAAGGTTATAAGAAGCAGCTGCCAGAGCGGCTGAGAAGAAGTCTGAGCCTGACCGGTGAACACAGAAGCCATTGGCGGCAGGAGAACTAATAGCAAGACCGTGACCATGTCCTGCACGATCAGCCAGCCCACTGCAACGTTGCCGTCGAACCCCTCCAGCATGCCTCGGGCTTCCAAGGCCTTAAGCACGACTACGGTAGAAGCGCAGGACAAGCAGCACCCTAGAAGCACGGAGTGTCCGATATCCCATCCCCATAGCCAGCTCAAACCGAACCCAATCAAGGCAGACAAGAGCATCTGGCATATCGCGCCCGGAACGACTAGTCCTTTGACCTTCAAAAGATCCGTCAAGGAGAAATGAAGTCCCACGCCGAACATCAGCAGCATGATGCCGATTTCAGCCAACTGGTTGGCCAAGTTCAAGTCCACATCAAAACCGAAAACGGACGGGGAAACCAAAATACCCGCGAGCAAGTAACCGACCAGCGCCGGAACTTTTAACTTTTCTGCCAAAAAGCCAAGAACCAAAGCGACACCGAAACCGATTGCTAAGGTAGAAATGAGAGAAATACCTTCCATACTTTTACCGAGTGCGTTTATTCGTTATTCCGCATCCTTTTGTGAGGACAAGTTTCCTTCACCAATGAGTGACAAACTTGACGCCCCTCCTCTTAATCATCGTTGCCGTTTGTCGGCAAAAATGTGCTCCAATTCTAAACACTCAAATCGAAGGAATCCTCACAAAATATAGAAATAAGTATTTTTTGTTTGTCATGTCGCAAGCTAAATTAATCAGCGGCAGTTTTTTGACTTCTTGTGGAATGGATTTCTCTTTATTTTCAATTGATTAACGCCAAAAATTTGTTTTATCGACAGCGGTGCCATTGAAACTTGCAATCAACTTCGCCCATTCTTGGTAGTAAGCTGCTTGCTAACCCGCACAGACCATGTTTTTTTTCTCATAATGCAGGCACGGATCACGAGACCCACATTAATTAAGAAAAAAAATGAACAAGCCAATCATCGCCAAAATTAACGACAAATTTGAAACCCTTCTTCTGATCATTCAGGCAGGGGCCCTAATCATTATCACAATTGCGACAGCAGTCGCGATTGTGGCTGAAGGCTATGACATGTTTGTCACCAAGAGCATCGGATTAGCCAACTTACTGCTCTTGTTCTTATTCATCGAGATTTTGTCGATGGTCAGACAGTATTCTCTCGGCCAACATGAGTTAAAACTCAAGACGCCTCTGGTCATCACTGTCGTGGCCGTTGCTCGTTACCTCATCATTAATATGGAACATCTGACGAGCAAGTGGATTCTTCTTACATCCGTTTCAATTCTCATCTTAACGATCGCCCTCCTTATATCACGTCAGATTAAGGGGCTTCATGATGACATCGAGGAAGAGAACCTCTCTTCGCTCCAGAAGCTGAGCGACAAGCTCTCCGGAATGGTTGGCAAAAAGAAGGACAGTCAGAAAGACGATAACTCATAGTATTTATACCTATTCATTTTCTCCTATTGACTCTTACAATTTGTAATAAGTACCTCTTGTAGGTACTTTTGTAAGACAACGGTATGGACCTTTCCCGTACCTACCAAAGGAGAAAACTAATGCTTTTGACCAAACTTCCCGTGGCTGTCGGACTTGCCGGCGTTGCACTCGCAGCCAATGCAGTCACTTATACACCCGGAACTTATACTGAAAAAGTCAACGGTCATAATGCTGCCTTCACCGTCAAGGTAACCGTCAGCAAGAACAAGATTGAAAAGATTGAATATCCTGACAACCTTGAAACCATCGGTGTCGGCAAAGTCGCTCTGGATAAACTGTCCAAGAAGATTATCGATCGCCAGTCTCTCGGCGTAGACAATGTTACCGGCGCAACGATTACTTCCTTCGCATTGAAGGGCGCAGTTAAGAAAGCACTCGAACAAGCCAAGGTTTCCAAGGCTGACATGGCCAAGCTGATGAAGAACAGCGAAAAATACACTGCTCTTCCTGCCGAAATCAAGACCAACGTCGTTGTTGTCGGCGGCGGCGGATCCGGTTTGGCTTCCGCTATCGCTGCTCAGCAGGCCGGTGCCAAAGTTATCGTTCTTGAAAAACTCGGCATCCTTGGCGGCTCTACTAACGTTTCCGAAGGCGCTTTGAACGCAGCTGACCCGCAGCGTCAAGGCAAACAGGGTATCGAAGACTCTATCCAGAAACACTATGAACAGACCATGAAGGGCGGCCACAATATCGGCAATCCTGAACTTGTTCATTACCTGACTGACCATGCTTTAGAGTCAGTTCACTGGCTTGAAAGCATCGGCGTTAAGTTCAAAGATGAAGTCGGTACCGCTACCGGTGCTCTGTGGCAGCGTTCTCACTATCCTGCTACTCCGTCCGGCAACACCTACATTCGTTCTTTTGAAAAATACATCGCCGCTCATGGCAACGACATGAAGGTCTACACCGACATGGACGCTGTCTCCCTGATTCAGGATAAGGCCGGCCGTGTTATCGGAGTTATAGCTAAAGACAACCACACCGGCAAGACCACCAAGTTCATGGCTGACAAGGGCGTCATCCTGGCAACCGGCGGCTTCGGTGCTAACGTTGCTCTTCGTCAGAAAGTCAACACCGGCGTGTTCAAAGACTATGACCTCGGCAAGGGTATCGGCTGCACGAACTTCAACAAGTCCGCTCAGGGTTCCGGCATCATCATGGGTGAAAAAGTCGGTGCACACGTTATCGGTATGTCCGACATTCAGGTTCATCCCTGCGGAACACCGGGTACCGGTTTGATGGAAATGGTTCGTACATCCGGCCGCAACCGTCTGTTCATTAACAAGGAAGGCAACCGCTTCGTCAACGAAGGTGCTCCTCGTGACGTTCTGGCTAAGGCTATCTTTGCACAGCCCGGTTCTACTTACTACGTCCTGGTTAACCACCTCCGCTATCCGTCTCTTGACTGGGTTGACGCCAACGGCGCCAAGATGAAAGACATGATCGACCTCGGTCGTGTTGTTTCTGCTCCGACACTTGACGAACTGGCCAAGAAACTCAACATGCCTGCTGCCAACCTGAAGAAGGCTGTTGAAGACTACAACGGTGTTGTCGCCGGTACATACAAGGATCCGCTGGGCTTCGTCGCCAACAACAAGGCTGACAAGCAGATGACAGAAGGTCCTTGGTACGCCTGCCAGAAGGTTCCGACTGTTCACCACACCATGGGCGGTCTGGAAATCAATACCAAGGCTCAGGTTCTTGACGCCAACGGTAAGGTTATCCCGGGTCTCTATGCTGCCGGTGAAACCACAGGCGGTATCCACGGTTCTAACCGTTTGGGCGGCAACGCCATTGCTGACATCATGACTTTCGGTCGTGACGCCGGTACACATGCTGCTAAAGGAAACTAATCTTTCCAATAGCTGAGATCTTTTGATCTCTAACATGTTCGGGGATCGGAATTTTTCCGATCCCCTTTTTGTATCTCCGCTCTTCTCTGCTGCTTAGGTTCTACGGAGGTCTTCCGCTTTTTAGCGCGACAGATAATAACGCTGCTCTGCTTAAGATTACTTATAAGACTGATATTTCATTGGTCTGATTAATAAGCTAATCAGGAGAAAAATTATGGAAGTTAATTTCAAAGAGTTGACATTTAAAGGAGAGCGGCCGCTGGTTTTCATTTTATCCGGAGCCGGTCTTTCGGCAGAGAGCGGAATCCCGACTTTTAGAGATGCCAACGGCCTTTGGAGAAAATACGATCCTAAGGAACTCGCTTCTATCGGAGCGCTTGAAAGACACACTCAAGATGTTTTCGACTTCTACAACGAAAGAATCAAGAACGCTGAACCCTGCCGCCCTAACGCGGCCCATATAGCGATTGCAGAATTTCAGAAAGACGTCGCTGCTTTTTGTGATGTGATCCATGTCACACAAAACGTGGATAATCTGAACGAATTAGCCGGCTCTCCGCGAGTTTTCCATCTGCACGGTGATTTCCAAACTTCCCAGTGCCGAAAGTGCAAAAAGACCTTCCCCAGAATCGGCTTCTACCAACGGGAACAAGTTTGTCCGGATTGCGGAGCGAACAATTTTGCAGTGAGACCCAATGTCGTGCTTTTCGGAGAAATTCCTTACGGCATGGATTGGATACCTTCGTACCTCAAGAAAGCCTGTGTCTTTATTTCCGTCGGAACCTCCGGCACCGTCTACCCAGCTGCTGATTTCGTGAGAGAAACTAAAGCATCTTTAAGAATCAATCTTGATTTAGATCCGCTCATCCACCCATATTCCAAATTCAATCATAGAGTTTATGGGAAATGCACCGAGACCTTACCGCCTCTTCTTGACGAACTAAAGAAAGAATTAATAACCCGATTGAAAGAGAAGCCAGCAGAATAGTCCCTGCAAAATTCAATTCTTCAAATCTCTCCTAATTACTCGCTCTCCAATCACTTTCGGAGGGCGATTTTTTTATCCAGTTCTTTCTGCCATCACCTAGAATAGATGTCATAACAACCACCCGAAAGAAAATGGCCCTTAACGAAGCACAGGTGATTACGGATCTTCTTGGACTCTGCCGTTCTGAAATAGAAAAAAGGTACGGAGAGCAAGCTTTAGACATTCACAAAGCCAAGCTGACATTTGAGCAAAACCGATGCGTTAGAACGCTTTTCCCAAAATCTTCTTGTCGTCGCTGTGTTGACGCGTGCCGAGAAAAAGCTGTTTTCCTAAATAACAGTACGATCAGTTTAGAAAATAGCAAATGTTCGTCTTGCGGTGCTTGTGTGAGTTCTTGCCCTACTGAGGCATTTGCTTTTGCAAAATATCCTCTTTATTCCGCTCTGTTCCAAATCAAAAAAATAACTGAACAGAATCAAAAAAATCAATTGACCAACTTACCCGCCGTCTTTGCTTGTCCTAAATCTTCGCAAGCAAAAGAACGAATTTCCATCGGTTGTTTAGGAGGTTTGAACCCAGTCCTGCTTGTATTAGCCCAATTAACAACGGAAGCCAAAGTTGTTGTTTATTGCGAAAACTGCAGAAACTGCGCGAGCAATACCGAAGGAGACCCAGCCAAAAGCATGGCTCAAAAAATTTCCAGACTCTCTGACATACTGAAAATCCAGCCGAATATTGAAATTGTTGAAACAGCATCTGAAGCCTTAGAGAATTTAAAGCGAAGAAAGATCTTTAGAAAGATCTCTAATGAATTGCTGGAAAAGTCGGAAATAGCCAGCTTAAAAGGCAATGCCCCAAAAATTGAGAAAGTTTTCCCAATGCTTGATCGAGAGATGTTAATCGACTGCATCAAGCTGATCCGTAAGAAAAAACCGGAGTATGAAATTCCTGAGAAGATATTTCCGCTTCCGGTTGTTCACAAAAACACTTGTACCGGGTGCAACATCTGTGTGCTTCTTTGCCCTTCCGGCTGTTTAACCTCACGAGAGAAGGACGGTCAATTTAAACTGCTTGCAGATCCGCTTAGATGTGTGGATTGCAAACGGTGCGTAGAAGCCTGCCCCGAACATACTTTGGACATGAGAAAAATCTCCGGCCTTTCGCAAATACTTGCCGACGACGTTCAAATTTTATTAGCTGAAGTTCAAAAAACCATTGAAGAAGATGCCGCAGCGTTTGGAGCTAGAACTCGAGAGATCTTCAATATTTGATTTCTTCGAGACTATTTCTCTTTGCACAAACGTCCGAAACATCTTTCAATTGGTTTTCAATACCGGCAAGGGCCTGCGGAAAAACTTCGTATTTGTCATCTATGTCAATATGATCTAGGTGGTATTTCAAGCAGTTTTGAAAATTTCTCTCATTGCACGAAATCATGTCATCCAAAGAGAGCTGTGAGCATTGCCTCTGTTCGATGACGTTTTCGTGTTTTCTGATCTGATCGAAGTTCTTTTCCAAATAAGACCGACTGAAAATTAGACAAAGATAACTAATTGATTTTCTTTCTTCTTCTGAGAAATCTTTTTGCCAGTCCCAAGGAATGTAGCACCCTTCGACGATTAGGCTCTGGTTGTTTTCGAGTCAAGTTTTGATCATTTCACGGACGATTGGCCACAGCTTTTCCGTCAAAGCGTCATCGTCGCTTTCCGGAGTGAGATCTGAGTTTCCGCTTCTGATGAGTCCCATCTTTAGGTGATCAATAGAAAGATACGGAATCTTGAAATGTTCGAGCAATTTTTGAGCAAGATTCGTCTTACCTGTATGAGTGTCGCCGGCGATAAGGATGATCATTCTGTTTTATGTTTTAATTTTCAGTATATTGAGTCGCTTTTGCAATCTCAGAAAATTCTTGAACGATATTAAGAAGAGCTAAATCATTACCGACTCTCGAGCCTAACATGATAGAAATTGGCGGTTTAGTTTCAAAAGAAACCGGCAAAGTGCAGCTAGGTCCTCCTCCGATGGAGAACCAGTCTACGAAGTTCAGAAAACCAACAAAGTCACCATCGTAACGATCCAGTATGCTATTGATTAAGTCCCTGGCTTTTGCCACATTTTCCTGAACCAATTTCTTCAAATCTGATTTTTGAATTTGAGGCATAGCCAGAGCGTCTTCCAAACGCTCCATGCCATATAAATGCGCATTCGGCCTTTCACGATATCTTTCAACGAGTTCTTCGAAAGATCTGGGTTCATTGTCTGAGCCAAATCGTTGTAAGAACTCCGCCATATCAGATCGAATGTCGGCCGAACTAATTGTTTTGTAATCGAAACTTACATCCGGAAGATCCACAAAGGTAATCTCGAATCCATTGAGTTTTAGTTGAGCTAAGAAAGGACGCAGCTCGGTTTGCAGTAACTCCATCTCTCCGAGACTGCGGTTTACACAGCAGATGATTCTTTTTCTGCTGGGATTTGATTCCGTTTTTGTTAATTCAAAGGATTGATCATCTTCCAGATCAACGCCGACCATGGTTAAGATAACTTTTTTCATGATCTCGGGATTGCGGGCCAATACGCCCGGCGCATCGAAAGACGAAGACAGCGGAATTATTCCGCTTCTGGAGATTAGTCCTCGCGTCGGTTTAAAAGAAAAAACGCCATTCCTGAAACCTGGAATCATTAAGCTTCCTCTGGTTTCAGTACCTAACGCTGCATCGCAAAAACCGGCTGCAACGGCAATGGCAGAACCGGCGCTTGATCCGCCGCAAGGACAGTTTCCATGAGGATTTCGACCGAAACCACCTAATTCTGAATAACCATAGGGCAAGACGTTTGAGGTCACAAAGCCGGCTAATTCCGTGAGATGCGTTTTACCGAAGATATCGATTTTGGGGTTCCGGCGCAATCTTTGAATGCAAAAAGCATCTGGGAGCTCCAAATCCTTGAGTGCATAACTTCCGGCAGATGTAGGAAAACCTGAGACTCCGATATTGTCCTTAACCAAAAGATGTATAGCCTTGTCTGCCTGAGGATCTTTCCATTTTCTAACGGCATGGAGTTTTTCGTTAAACTGCAGTAAGCGGGTTTTCATTTCAAGAGAAGATAAAGGCTTATCAAGTGGAAATGAGAGATCGGCCATTCGAAATCCTCGTCCGGTTAACTTTTCACGTAACAAACCACAGCTTAATCCTAAGTTTCAGATGTTTTATGCCACTGGAATGATCCGTTACTTTTACGTCAGTATTTTCCTGATCTTTTGACATTTAGCAAACTACCTAGGTAGTCCCGTGTGCTATAAAACTTCTTGTCCCGCAATGCATCAAGGAGAATTGATGATGGAAAAACTTGCTTTGATTCCATTCATGTTATCCATGGCCTTTGCTGGTCAATCTCAAGCTGCACTGACTGACGGAGTATACGAAACCACTGTCAACGGCCACAACGCACCCATGACTGTCAAAGTCACTATCAAAGATCATAAAATCGCTGCTATCGATACCAGCAAAAACTTGGAGAGTTTTGGTGTTGGCAAAGTTGCTTTAGACAAAACAGCTGCCGCAATACTAAAAGATCAAACAACTGGTGTTGACAACATTACAGGCGCTTCCTTATCAAGTCTCGCGCTTAAGTCTGCTGTTAGAACCTGCCTTCAGAAGGCCGGCGCTTCTGATCAAGATCTGAAAAACTACACAAGAAAGGTCTCTCACATCTCTTCTACGCCTGTGGAATACAAGGCTGACGTCGCAATTATCGGCGGGGGCGGTACCGGCTTGGCTGCTGCCGTATCTGCTTTGGAAAACGGCGCCAAGAAAGTGGTCATTCTTGAAAAACTCGGTTATCTCGGCGGCTCTACTAACGTATCCGGCGGCGCCTTAAATGCTGTTGACGACAAACGCCAGAAAGCTCAAGGCATCGAGGATTCCGTTCAGAAATTCTATGAAACACAATGAAAGGCGGTCACAATGTCGGTAATCCTGAACTCGTCAAATACCTTACTGACAATGCTTATCCGACCGTTGAATGGATGGAAAAAGAAGGCGTAGTCTTCCGCGACAAAATCGGTGCCGCAACCGGCTCTTTAGGACAGAGAAGCCATTACGGTAAGAAGCCTGCCGGTTATGCCTATACCTCTGCTTTCGAAAACAAACTCAAAGAATTTGGAGACCACGTCGTAGTTTTAACCGAAACACCGGCTTCTAAATTGATTATGGACAAATCCGGCAGAGTTATCGGTGTTTCCGGATTACATGCTGGAAAACAACCGGTGACAGTTATGGCTCCGAGTGTGATCCTAGCAACAGGCGGTTTTGGTGCAAATGTTAAGTTCCGTCAAGAAGTTAACACCGGCGTCTGGAAAGAAGTCACGCTGGATAACAGAATCGGCACCACCAATATTAATAAGGCAGCACAAGGTGACGGTTTGAAGTTAGCTAAGAGCGCTCATGCCGACATTATCGGTTTGTCTGATATTCAGCTCCATCCGAACGGAACACCCGGAACAGGTCCCATGCAGGATATTGCAACATCCGGCCGCAACCGTTTGTTCATCAATAAGAACGGAGACAGATTTGTTTCTGAATCCGCTGCCCGCGACACGCTTTGCAAAGCAATTTTCGAGCAGCCGGACGGAACATACTGGCTGTTAATGAACAAACTTCGTTATCCGGACGAAAATAAGCCGGACCGCATGGGCGTCACAATGAAAGATATGCTCGCTCTCGGCCGAGTGAAAAAAGCTGATACCCTTGATGAAATGGCAAAGCTCATCAACGTCCCTGCTGATCATCTCAAAGCTGCAGTCGCCGAATACAACAAAGCCGCATCAAACAAAGGCACTAAAGACAAGTTCGGATTTGTTGCTACAAACACAGATGACGCTCCAATGACAGAAGGTCCTTGGTACGCATGTCTTAAAGTTCCGACCGTTCACCACACGATGGGCGGTGTCCGCATCGATACGCTTGCCAGAGCTTTGGATAAAGACGGTAAACCTGTTCCCGGACTTTATGCAGCCGGGAAAGTCACAGGCGGAATTCACGGCGCTAACCGCTTAGGCGGCAATGCTATTGCCGACGTCTTTACTTTTGGAAGACAAGCCGGGGCCTCAGCCGCTCAACAAAAATAATCAATAAATATTAAATTCGGAGCCGCGATTGCGGCTCTTTTTCTTTGAAGATTTTTCAAGGCCAAGAAAAATTAATTTGATATAATTCTATCAAATACGATCAAAAATTGATTGAATTTGATAAAACAATATCAAATATGTTTGATTCTGAAATTTTATCTTTGTATACGCCTTGGGATCTCCAAGATGCTATAAGAGATTTTCTCTTGGAAAGAAGAAAAGTCTTGAAAAAATCTAGGAGATCTTTAGCGGAGCAAAGCGGAATACCCGCTCCTACGATAAGAAGATTTGAAGAGACCGGAGAGATCTCTTTTCGTCAATTCTGCGTTCTTTGGTGTACTTTAAGCGATGAAAACGCTTTCATTACATTCATCAACTCTCTCCGAACACGGAAACGTATGCCTAAAACTATGAAGGAGGTTCTCGATAGTGACTACTAATTTCGTTAATGTTTTTCGTCACTTCGGACCTAACGCAGAAAAAGTCCTTTTAGGAAAACTTGGGTTGAAGTTCGGTAAGGAATATTTTTTCGAATACGATGAAAATTATGTATCTTCCTTCCCTAACCCTTCACCTCTCCTCCTGAGATTTGCTCCCGGCATACAGCAAGAACAAAGCTCAAGATTTCCTTCCTTTTTAGTTGACAGTCTTCCTGATGGCTGGGGTCTCTTGCTCATGGATAAAGAGTTCAGAAAGCAAGGGAGAGCCCTCAGAGAAATATCCTATATAGACAGACTGAGATATGTTGGAAATAATGCCATGGGTTCGCTGAGTTTTTCACCACAGGAATCTGAGGAGTTCATTGGTAAAAGCCTTGAAATCATCGGCATAGAAAAACTCAATCAGAATGCACTTGCTATTTTTGAAGAAGATAGTCACGATGTTTTAGAAACTCTGAACAGAATTGCTTCTTCCGGAGGTTCCCGTCCAAAAGGAAATTTATATTTCTCTAAGGATCTGAGGCTATGCAACGAAAGCTGGCAACCGAGTTTTGACGGCTGGATTGTTAAGTTCAAAACTCATTCGACCGTGTTGGCTTCAGAAGAAGGTGTTTGTGAATATATATACGCCAAGCTGGCTAAGCAGGCCGGTATTACTCTTCCTGACACTCATTTATTTGAGCTATCTGATTCTCGTCTTTTTGCCATTCAGAGATTTGATCGTGAGGACCAAAGAAGAATCTTTTCTGCGAGCGCCGCCGGCCTCCTTGGAGCAGATTGGCGCCTTCCCTCTTTGGATTATGAGCAGCTTATACGCCTTGCTTATCCTCTAACGCGGTCAAATACTCCAACCCGAGAAATTTTTAGAAGAATGATTTTTAATTTATTCTCTGGAAATCAAGACGATCACGCTAAAAACTGGAATTTTCTTCAGGACGATTCCGGCAATTGGTCTTTGTCACCTGCATTCGACATTACCTTTTCTCCTAACCCTTATTACGAACACTCCACCTCTTTCAAGGGTTTTGGAAAAGCGCCGTCTAAAGAAGCTATTTTAAATTTAGCGAAGTTAGCCGGAGAGGACAAACCTTTCGCTGTCATCAAAGAGGTAGTTGACGCCGTAGAAAATTTTCCTCAATTGGCTAAGCAATATTCCGTGAAGCCTGCCGCAATAAAAGAAGTCACAAAGGTTCTGAATGAGCTTTACAACCAGAACAAAGGCTTGCTTAAAGGCTAATAATTTCTAATTAACTGCCTTTATGAATTTTTTTCGATCCCCAAACCCACCCTCGAACCGTCAAATCAAAGCGCGGTAGTTAAAAGTCCTCGAGAAACTGAAAAGTACAGCCGTCGTTCTCATGTGAACTTTGTTACTTCGCAGGCCGTTACAATAAATTTTGGCCCGGGCCTTCGGGCCATGCTCAAGTAAGTTTTTGCTTTCGCCTTTGACTGCTCTACCGATCAACTACTAGATTAAGTCAGTATTCCAGTTAGTAGCTTGAATCAAATTGTCCAATTCGCGGATGTCCTTTGCTAACTGATCAACTTTTTTCTGAGTTTCCTTAACGTTGATTGAAGGAAGGACAAGAATTTCAGATCGAGAATAACGATTCGAAACTTGAGAAGCCTGATCAATCAGATTATTCAGAGCTGTGACTTCCATAATTCTGGTGTCGCGATCGACCACCAAATCACCGAGCAAGAAATCGCCGACTTTTACAGATGAGTTTGTTGCATTGATTCGTTTAATCAGAGCTGCAAGTTCACCCCGAGTAGCTTCAAGTGCTTTAATAAGTTCAGCCGGATCTTCAACTGGTTTGGAACCTTCCTGATAGATAGCGTTATCAATTAACTTTTGACGCAGCGTCCCCATCTTTATCTGTAATTGTTTTCGCTCACGTAAGGCTTCTGCTAATTTCATATCTTTCCTGCTTGTTATAAGTTGTCATTTCCTAAAAACGGTTGACTTCTTTTTGTTTTAAACCTGTGTTTAGTTGA
>OOCX01000127.1_pt1 | contig 72691 bp, 50 predicted proteins | sample 1671231 | NCBI WGS metagenome assembly OOCX01 (sample SAMN06348135, study PRJEB24527) | human gut metagenome | biome: human gut; feature: ankylosing spondylitis patient; material: feces | host: Homo sapiens | place: China | collected 2015-10 | reverse complement strand
GTTTCGCCACCGACATCGACCGCGCCCACGAGATCATGGACGAGGAAGGCCGTCGCATCCCGGTCGTCGCAAAGATCGAGAAGCCGCAGGCTCTTGAGAACCTTGAAGAGATCGTCAAGGCCTTCGACGGTATCATGGTTGCTCGTGGTGACATGGCCGTTGAGTGCCCGCTCGAAGAGGTTCCGCTGGCTACCAAGCGCTGCATCGAGCTCGCTCGCCAGTACGCCAAGCCGGTCATCGTGGCTACCGAAGTGCTCGGCTCCATGGTCAACTCCCCGGTCCCGACCCGTGCAGAGGCATCTGACTGCGCCAACGCCATCCTTGACGGCGCCGACGCCACCATGACCTCCAACGAGACCGCCGTCGGCAAGTACCCGGCAGTCACCGTGAGCACCATGAGCCGTATCTCCTCCTTCGCCACCGAGCACGGTTTCGACCGTATCCCGGAGCTGAAGAACCTGGATATGTCTTCCACCGGCGCTGTGTCTTCCGCAGCTGTGGATCTGGCTGACAAGCTGAACGCCAAGGCCATCGTTGCCTACACCCAGACCGGTTCCACCGTGCACCGCGTGTCCCGCGAACGCCCGGCCACCCCGATCTACGGCATCACCAACAACGAGCACACCTATCACTGGCTGGCTCTGTCTTGGGGTACCGAGTCCTTCCTGCTCGATGAGGATTACCACGACAAGTCCCGCAAGGACCTGATGATCTTCACCGATAAGATCCTGAAGGATGCCGGCAAGGTCACCGATGGCGACAAGATCGTTGTGCTGAGTTCCGCCCAGGGCGAGCACCAGCCGGGTCGCACCGATTCCATCTACGTCCACACCGTCGGTGCTTGCGACTGAGATGCGTTTCGGTCAGTGGCTGACTGATTAGCGAATAGGAGGGCTTCCGTCCGTTTGGATGGAAGCCCTCCCGTTGTTTTTGGATGATGTTGATATGTTGCCGATTTGCAGACTGCGACAGGTTGCGATCAAGGTGTCGAGTATGGCGCGAAACGCCGACTGCTCAAGGACTTTGCAAAATCATTTTTCTGTGTTAATATGGTCAAGTTGTGCGAAGGCCCCTGTATCCCAATTGGTAGAGGAGACAGCCTCAAAATCTGTACAGTGTGGGTTCGAGTCCCACCGGGGGCACCGGATTGATGAACAGCCGTGGACGGGTATCACCCGCCGCGGCTGTTTTGTTTTGAAACCCATCTGACGCATGTGCAGTTACGTGGTAGCTCAGTGTCTTGCCATCCACCAGATTGTAGATTATCTCCACGTCTCCGCCTTTTCGCGCACCTCGTCGAGCGCATCAAGGGTCTCAGCCGGAATGGGTTGCCTCGACAGGCTGAGCGGGATACGGTTCTCCCTGACGATCTGCCGGTAGAACGCGCGGGTCACGCTGGACAGGTCAAGTCCAAGATCCTCCACGATGTCCGTAGCCTGTTTTTTCGTGGCGTCGTCCACGCGGACCGTCACCGAAGTCATGGTCATCTCGACCTCCATCTTTTGCTGATTGTTGTAAGACGATTATAGCTCAATGTCTTACGTTTGGTATGGAGAGTCTGCGCATCCTGTTTTTCCGGTTGACGGAATGCGGATTGGGGCTGGACCGTGACTTGAACGCGATCATCAGCATCGGGGTCGCCGGGAGTGCCCTGGAGACTCTAAACGCGCATGGAGGAGATGGAAGATGGACCGGTTCGAACCGGGCAACGTAGGCTCCCGTGAAGTGTGAACCAAGTTGCTGCGCGAGCGACGTGAGGCTTGGAGTTGGCGTCCGCAAGAACGCCATGCAAACTAAAACAAACTAGTTTGTATGGCGTCATCACCCTCGCCGGTGGTCTGAAGGGCCAGAACGGTCCGACCACCCAGTCCGACGTGCGGCAGATCATCGACCTGCTCATCCCATCCGCCATAATCCGTGGGCGTCACGCTAATACGGTACTGGGTGGCTTGGCCGCTGTCTTCGATGACTTGGATGATCTTGCCCTTGAAGTGCACCACAGCATCTTTATGACGCCTAGTCTCTCTCGAATGGTGTACCCAATGTTCCACCTTTAAAGGGTGGTAATTTGTGCGTGTTGCGGTGCATGGGAAGCCAAATAGGACGAAAGAAAAACCAAAGAGCGATGTCTTGCTCCATTGATAAAAGCTAATAAATTATCCTGATAACAGTTTAAACGTCATATAAATTATGTCGATAAGTCCAAGCGTGTGGCGCATTTTCTTTTCGGGTTAAGTAGATGATCGTGCAAGCATGAAAGATGTGCGCGCGAAACAACTCTACAACCCGAGGGGGTGCGTGATGGCAAGATTCAACACACAGCTGGTCCACGGTGAACCGGTGAACGACAATGACACCAGGGCCGTGAATCCGCCGATCTATAAATCGTCCACTTTTGCATTTGAGTCGGTCGATGCCATGCCCCGTTGGGATTACGCACGTAGCGGAAATCCAACGCGCGAATACCTCGAAAGGCAGATCGCGCAGCTCGAACATGGTACTAGGGGATTTGCCTTCGCCTCCGGTCTGGCGGCGATCCATGCGGTGCTGTCCATTTTCCAGCCTGGAGACCGCATCGTTGCCGGAGACAATGTCTATGGCGGTTCGTATTCGCAGCTGAACGAGCATTTCAACCGCTGGGGTCTGGAGGTCACGTCAGCCGACACCCGCGTTCTGGAAGATGTAGAGCGTGCTGTGGCAGGGGATCCGAAACGGGGAATCCAGCCAGCCAAGGCGGTGTATTTTGAAACGGTCACGAATCCGCTGTTGAAGGTGAACGACGTCCACGCGATCGCTGAAATCGCCCATCGATACGGAACGATCGTTATCGTGGACAATACATTCGTGACACCTTATCTGCAGAATCCCCTTGATCTGGGAGCTGATATCGTGCTGCATTCCGCCACGAAATATCTCGCGGGTCATTCCGATGTCATCGCTGGCCTAGTCGTGGTGAAGGATGAGCAGATCGGGCAGCGTGTCTACTTCGCCCAGAACCGTCTCGGTGGTGTCCTCGCACCCGTTGAATGCGATTCCGTGCGTAAGGGCATCCAAACATTGGCTCTTCGCTTGGAACGACAGCAGGAGAATGCCGCCGATGTGGCGAAATACCTGCTTGCCCACCCGTTGGTGAAGAAGGTCTATTATCCGGGTCTTACCGATGGCGAGGACCTGGCGGCCAAGGGGTTGCGCGGCGCTGGCGGCGTATTGAGCTTTGAGGTCGTCGACGGAATCGATCCCGTTGATGTGCTCGACAATCTTCGACTGTTCCGCCTTGCGGTTTCACTGGGTGCCGTCGAAAGCCTGGCGGAGCTTCCGTGCCGTATGACCCACTTCGAACTTCCCCGTGAGGAGAGGCTGAGGGTAGGCATTACGGATGAGTTGATTCGTCTCGCCATCGGCATTGAAGATGTCGCCGATCTCAAAGAGGATCTGGGCCAGGCGTTCGAGAAGGCCTCGGAGAAACACTCCGACAAGTGGAACGATGCGATCACAGAAGATGCATTGGCCTGACCGTCACGATTGGATGAACTGGGGAGGCGAATATGATACGAATTCGTGGAGTTCGAAAGTCGTTCGAATCGCAATTAGTGCTTGACGGCGTCGACCTGGACATTCCGGAACGTAGTGTTGTCTCGATTATCGGTCCAAGCGGATCCGGGAAATCCACTTTGCTGAGAACGATTGACTTTCTTGAGACCGCCAACGCTGGCACCATCGACTTCGGAGAAGGCCCGGTGTCCCTCACCAGCACCAAGCCAAAGGATATCGCTTCGGTCCGCGCGAAAATCGGTTTTGTGTTCCAGAATTACAATCTGTTTTTGAACAGAACGGTTTTGGACAATGTGGCCATCGGCCTGATCCACGCCAAGGGAAAAGGCAGGAAAGAAGCCGTACGAATCGCATATGACGAACTCGACCGGGTGGGCATGGCCGGATTCGCGGACCGATATCCGAGCAAACTGTCCGGTGGTCAGCAGCAACGCGTGGCCATTGCGCGCGCGATCGCCATGGATCCAGAACTGTTGGTGTTGGATGAGCCGACATCGGCTCTCGATCCGGAAATGGTGGACGGCGTGCTCGCCGTTATCAAATCCTTGGCGGATTCCGGAACGACCATGCTGATGGTCACCCACGAAATGCGTTTCGCCCGCAACGCCTCCGACCAAGTCGTGTTCTTCGAAGGAGGCAACATCGTGGAACAGGGGAAGCCGGAACACATCTTCAGCCATCCAAACGAGCCACGAACCGCACGTTTTCTGTCATCGATACACGATGTCAACGTGCTGGACGATTGGAAACCGGAAGAACTCGTGACAATTCAGCAGACGCACTCCAAATCCCCAACGTCTGAATTCAGTAATTGATAATCAACAAACCCTCCAAAACGTTAAGAAAGAACAGGAAGAAAATGTCTGATACCAAATCTGTCTGGAAGAAATATGCTGCCGCCGCGCTTGCTGTCGTTTCGGTCGTTGGATTTGCCTCATGCGGATCCTCGAACGGTGCGGGATCCGATGATTCCGCCACCAGCGAGCTTGAGCAGGTCAAGAAGAACGGTGAGATCGTGTTCGGCACGGAAGGCACGTATGCACCGTTCTCGTACCACGATACCGACGATAATCTGACCGGCTACGATGTGGAGATCGCCACCGCAGTCGCCGAGGAACTTGGTGTCAAGGCCAAGTTCGTGGAAGCGAATTGGGATTCGCTGCTCGCGGGTGTGGACGCGAAAAAGTTCGATACGGTTGCCGACCAGGTGACTCCGAACGATGAACGCAAGCAGAAGTACGATTTCACCGACCTGTACACCTACTCGCAGGGCGTCGCGGTGACGAAGAAGGGCAACGACGACATCAAGAGCTTCTCCGACATCAAGGGTAAGAATGCGGCGGAGACCAAGACCAGCAACTGGAATCAGACGGCCCAGGAGAATGGCGCGAACATCGTCTCTGTCAATGACTTCGCGCAGGCGGTTGACGCCATTACCTCCGGTCGTGCCGATGTCACGTTGAACGACAAGCTCGCCGTGCTGGACTATCTCAAGCAGAAGCCGGACGCGGATGTGCAGATCGCGGCAAAGTCCGAAATCAGCCCCGCGGCGGCCTTCCCGATCCGCAAGGGTGAGGACGACTTGGTGAAGGCGCTGAACGATGCCCTCGCGAAGCTGCAGAAGGATGGCACATTGAAGAAACTGTCTGTCAAGTACTTTGGAGAGGACGTTTCGGTAAAGCAGTAGAAAGATGGGTTTGCCTGTTCTCAACGGATTTGCATAATGCGTGCGGATCCGACGAAAGCGGGCCGGATATGAGGATCGGGCATCATGGATGACAGACTGTTGGGAATCATCATCGGTTCCTTCACGAAATTGCTGATTCCTGGGCTGACGGTAACCATCCCGCTGACACTGATATCGTTCGCAATAGGTCTGGTGTTGGCCATCGCCGTGGCGCTTGTTCGAGTAGCCAAGGTTCCTATGGTGCATCGAATCGCGCAATTCTATGTGTGGGTGTTCCGAGGGACTCCTCTGCTGGTACAACTGTTCGTTATTTTCTTTGGTCTGCCGTCCGTGGGCATTGTCGTGCCGGCGTTTCCCTCGGCACTTATCGCTTTCTCCCTGAATGTCGGCGCGTACGCTTCTGAGACACTTCGCGGAGCTATTCTCGCGGTGCCAAAGGGGCAGGTCGAAGCCGGCCTGACCACGAACCTCAGCTATCTGACCATTATGAGGCTGATCGTGCTGCCCCAAGCTTTCCGGTCGGCGTTCCCTGCATTGTTCAATACGTTCATCTCTTTGGTGAAAGACACTTCACTGGCCGCGAACATCACCGTGGTCGAGATGTTCATGGCCGCGCAGCGTATCGTCGCCACCGCCTATGAACCACTGGTGCTTTATTGCGAGGTCGGCGTGATATATCTTGCTTTCTGCACGGTATTGACATGGCTCCAAGGAGTGTGCGAGAAGCAGCTTGCCAAACGGTTCTGAAAAAGGCATCGAGTTCAGCGCCCTAACGGCAAATCCTGTGCTCCTTAAAGCAAAACCAATAAAAAACGATTCGCGTGGCATTCGCATAATGTCGTGAATGCCACACAAATCGTTTTTTTTGGCTCTGTTAACTCAGAGTGGACATGAGCCTTCATGTTCACAACTGTAGTTGCACTGAGATTACAGTTGTTGGAGGTGAGGGTGATGGGTTTCACCGAGGAGATCCGTAGCCAGTTGTTCGGCATGGGCGCATTGGGGCGCAGACGGGCCATCAATGAATTGCGATCTTCTGAGGACAAGTACGCGCGCAGTCTCGTCCCGTGTTGGAGGATGTGGTGGCTCGCCCACGCTCGAAGCGCGGACTGTCGAAGGAGCAGATCTGCATCATGAGCGGTGTCTTAGCCAGATTATTATCTCTTTTGCTCCTCAGATCATTAACAGACCTTTGAAGCTTAAGGTTGTTAAGGATAACAACTTTAATTATGGACAATGGAAAGAACTGCCGGAGGAATGTCAAAACAACAAAGCGGAATCAGGGACTTGCTCTTGTTGATGACTTCTTTGGAGTTCGTGAAGAAGATCTGGTAAACCAAACAGATTTAGCGTTTGCTATAGCTGACCTATGTGGGCCGGGGTTGGGATGTGATGAAGATATCGAGGCATATTGCAGCACCGTTAAAGACGTGGATATTCTTAGAAGGGGTTTTCGTCCTGCTCAATCAGATGAGATTAATGTGCTTACTTATCATAAGGCTAAAGGACTTGAATTTGACATCGTTTTTTGTCTTGAAGCCTATCGTTTTATCATGCCTCCATATAAAGGAGTACAAAAAGATATTGAGCAATCTCTTGGCATGCACTATGTCGGAATAACCCGTGCAAAGAAAGCTTGCTATATTGCTTTGGGGTCTCAACGGCACAACAAAGACGGTTTACGAGATGCTGAACCATCGGAGTTTTTAACAAAAAACGAAGCTCTTAAAGGACTGCGCAGAGATGTGCACTGGTGATAGATGAAGGGCCTGTGATAAACGAGCCTCGGTTGTTGAGAGGTGAATTCGATAATCGGATGTGCGGTGCGTTTTTTGAGGGGGTCTGCTTTCGAAAATATCATGCGGCGGGCTTCCAGACGAGAATCGAGGTGTGAGGCTTGAGTTTGGGAAGTAGATGAGAGGAAGAGATAATATGCCCGTCGGCGTTTAAGCTGCGGGCGTTTTTCTTGTTCTACTGAACAAAAATAAGACAGCATGACGTAATCTAAAAACAGCAGACACTCATGTTGGTTACATCCAGACGATAGGTTAATTGATAGACTAAACCGAAAGATGGTTTGCGAGAGAATCCATATGTTTGTGGGGTGAACAATGACTGTTTCCAAAGTCGAATCTCGTACGGTTTCGGAGTGTTCTCTGAACAACATCACGTCCATGGATCCACTGAACGAGGAATGGTACGAAAATCTGATCGTCGAACATCTAACGGAGAAACTCGGATATGAGCACCTGTACGGGCCCGATGTTCGCCGCACCGACGACTCGTATCGCGACGTATTCCTTCCTGATATTCTCCCGGATGCGTTGCGACGAATCAACAGAAATCTGCCGGAAGCAGCCGTCGAGGAGGCCATTCGGAAGATTCAGAATGTCGAGATCGGCAGCTTGGAGCAGCGCAACGAGATATTCAATGACTACCTGCAATCAGGAGTCGAAGTGCACTTCTTTGACGGCAAGGAAGAGCGTGATGACATCGTCCGGCTGCTTGATTTCGACGATCCCGAGAACAACGATTTCCATGTCGTGAACCAGTGGACGTTCGTGGAGTATTCCGAGAAACGTCCCGACGTCATCATCTTCGTGAACGGCATGCCGCTGGTATTGTTCGAGCTGAAGTCCCCGTCACGCGAGGAGACGGACGCTTCACACGCGTACCTGCAATTGCGCCAGTACATGAAGCAGATACCGAGCATGTTCGTGCCCAACGTGTTCTGCGTGATGAGCGATATGACCCAGACCAGGGTCGGCACGATCACATCCGACGAGGACCGTTACGTGGCTTGGAAATCGGCTGACGGCGACTATTCCGGAACGAAGGCCGCGACATGGAGCACCATGATTGACGGCATGCTCCCGAAGGAACGGCTGCTCGACATCATCCAGAACTTCGTATGCTTCAACGATTCCTCCGAGAAAGTGGTGAAGATCATCGCCGCATACCACCAGTATTTCGCGGTGAGGAAAGCCATCGTCAGAGCGGAGGAGGCCGTCAATGGGGATGGCAAGATCGGCGTGTTCTGGCATACCCAGGGAAGCGGAAAATCGCTTTCGATGGTGTTCTTCGCGCATCTGCTGCAGCGTTATCTTGAAAGCCCGACCATCGTGGTCATCACCGACCGCAACGATCTCGACGACCAGCTTTTCGGACAGTTCAGCCGCTGCGCCAGGTTCCTGCGCCAGAAGGCGGTCCAGGCCGAGAGCCGCAGGAATCTTCAGGAACTGCTTGAGGGTCGTGAGGCGAACGGTATCATCTTCACGACCATGCAGAAGTTCTCGGACGGCGACGAGCCGTTGTGCGACCGGAGCAACGTTGTGGTGATGGTGGACGAGGCTCACCGCGGCCAGTACGGCCTGACCGAACGGATCAATGCGGACGGTCATGTGTCGGTCGGCGCGGCCCGTGTCGTGCGCAAGGCGCTGCCGAACGCGTCCTATATCGGTTTCACCGGAACGCCGATCTCCACGGATGACCGCAACACCCGCGAGATCTTCGGCGACTACATCGACGTGTACGACATGACCCAGTCCGTCGAGGACGAATCCACCAAGCCGGTCTACTACGAAAGCCGTGTGGTCTCGCTCCATCTTGACGAGAACGCGCTGGGCCGCATCGACGCGGTCTACAAGGAGTTCGCGGACCAGGCCGACGAGGCGAGCGTGGAGAAATCCAAGCATGACCTCGGCGGTCTCGATGCCATCTTCGACACTCCCGAAACCATCGACGCATTGTGCCGCGACATCGTGGACCATTACGAGAACAACCGCGCCGACGTCCTGGCCGGCAAGGCCCTGATCGTGGCGTACAGCCGGCCGATCGCGATGAAGATCTACTACAGGATCATGGAGCTGCGCCCCGAATGGAAGGACAAGGTCGGCGTGGTGATGACCATGTCGAACCAGGATCCGGAGGAATGGTTCGACGTGTGCGGCGGCACCACGCACAAGAAGGAGATGGAACGCAGGTTCAAGGACGATTCCGATTCCCTCAAGATCGCCATCGTCGTGGACATGTGGCTCACCGGCTTCGACGTGCCCAGCCTGTCCACCATGTACGTGTTCAAACCGATGAAGGGCCACAACCTCATGCAGGCCATCGCCCGCGTCAACCGCGTGTGCAAGGGCAAAGAGGGCGGTCTGGTCGTGGATTACATCGGCATCGCAGGCGCGCTCAAGCGTGCGATGAAGGACTACACCAGCCGCGACCAGCACAATTACGGCGACATGAACATCGCCGAGACCGCCTATCCGAAATTCCTCGAAAAGCTCGACGTGTGCCGTGATCTCATGTACGGCTTCGACTACCGCAAACTCATCTTCCAAAACAGCAGGGAAGCTCTTGCCGACGCCATCGCGGAAGGAACCGACTGGCTGCTCGATCCGGAACGACACGAAGACACGGAATCGTTCCTCAAGCAATGCCAGCTCATGAACCAGGCGCTGAGCCTATGCAAAAGCATGGTAAGCGAAGAGGACGCGCATGAGGCGGCTTACCTATCCGTATTGCGCGTGCAAGTTCTACGTTTGACCGGACGTGGCTCCGGCGGGGGCGGCGGCATGACGTACACGGAGTTCAACAAGCAGGTGAGCGAGATCCTCCAGCAGAGCGTGCATGCGGACGGCGTGCTCAACCTGTTCGAGAAGGATAGCGTGGAGATCTCCCTGTTCGATGAGGCGTTCCTTCAGGAGGTCGCCGGCATGAAGGAGAAGAACATCGCGATCGAGAGCCTGAAACGCCTCATCAAGGAGAAAGTGCGGGCGTACGGGCGCACCAGTGTGGTCAAATCCCAGAAGTTCAGCGAGATGCTCCAGAACACGTTGAACGCGTATCTCAACGGCATGCTCACGAACGCGCAGGTCATTGAAGAGCTCGTCAACATGGCCAAGGAGATCATGAAGGACCGCGACGACGCGCAGAAACTCGGCTTGAGCGACGAGGAGATGGCGTTCTACGACGCAATCACCCAGCCGCAGGCGGTCAAGGACTTCTACGACAACGACCAGCTCGTCTCGATAGCCCGCGAGCTGACCGATGCGATGCGGAGCAACGCCACGATCGACTGGCAGAAGAAGGAAAGCGCCAGGGCCGGCATGCGGCGTGCCATCAAACGTTTGCTGCGCAAATACAAGTATCCGCCCGAAGGCGTCGAGGACGCCATGAAGACCGTCATGGAACAGTGCGAGCTGTGGGCCGACACCAAGATCAGCGAATAGGACGAGCAGGAGGATAATACAAGACATGGCAAAGAAGAAGGACAATACCGCCGAGATCGGCTTCGAGGAACAGATCTGGAGTGCCGCCGACAAGCTGCGCGGCAACATCGACGCTTCCGAATACAAGAACGTCGTGCTCGGCCTCATCTTCCTGAAGTACATCTCCGACAAGTTCGACCAGAAATACCAGGAACTCGTTGAGGAGGGCGAGGGCTTCGAGGAGGACCGCGACGAATACGCGAGCGAGAACATCTTCTTCGTTCCCGAGAGCGCCCGCTGGAAGACCATCGCAGCGGCCGCGCACACGCCTGAGATCGGCAAGGTCATCGACGAGGCCATGCGCCAGATCGAGGCCGAGAACAACAAGCTCAAGGGCATCCTGCCGAAGAACTTCGCACGCCAGGAGCTCGACAAGCGACGTTTGGGCGAGGTCGTGGACCTGTTCACCAACGTGAAGATGGCAGAAAAGGGTGATAGCCGCGACATCCTCGGACGCACCTACGAGTACTGTCTGGCCAAGTTCGCCGAAGCGGAGGGCAAGAACGCCGGCGAGTTCTACACACCCGCGTGCGTCGTGAAGACGCTGGTCGAGGTCATCGAACCCTACCACGGGCGAGTGTACGATCCGTGCTGCGGCAGCGGCGGCATGTTCGTACAGTCCGCGGACTTCGTCAAACGCCATCAGGGCAACATCAACGACATCTCCGTGTACGGCCAGGAGTCCAATCCGACCACGTGGAAAATGGCGACCATGAACCTCGCGATCCGCGGCATCGACGCGGATCTGGGCGATCATAATGCCGACACGTTCTTTGAGGACCTGCACAAGACCGAGAAATTCGATTTCATCCTCGCTAACCCGCCCTTCAACCTGAAGGACTGGGGAGGAAAGAAACTCGAGAACGACGTACGCTGGCAGTACGGCACCCCACCGGAGGGCAACGCCAACTTCGCATGGGTCCAGCACATGATCCACCACCTCAACCGTTCCGGCCGCATGGGCATGGTTCTGGCGAACGGCGCGTTGTCCAGCCAGACGAACAACGAGGGCGAGATCCGCGCCAAGATCGTGGATGCCGATCTGGTCGAAGGCATCATCGCAATGCCGGACAAGCTTTTCTACAGCACCGGCATACCTGTGAGCCTGTGGATCATCACCAAGAACAAGAAGCAGTCTGGCAAGACGTTGTTCATCGACGCGCGCGATATGGGAACCATGGTGTCCCGCAGGCTCCGCGAGTTCACTGATGAGGACATCGCCAAGGTATCGACTGCGTTCGACGCGTTCCGTGACGGCACTCTGGAAACGGAGAAGGGCTTCTCCGCCATCGCCACGACGGAAGATATCAAGGCGCAGGATTACATCCTGACTCCGGGCCGTTACGTCGGTGTCGCCGAAGTGGAAGAAGACGATGAGCCATTCGATGAGAAGATGACCCGTCTGACCGGCGAAATCGCCAAATGCTTCGAGGAATCCAACCGTCTGCAAGAGCAGATCAAGAAGAATCTGGAGGCCATCGGCTATGGCATGTGAATGGCATTCAGCACCTCTTGGTGAACTAATTTCCTACATCGGCAAGGGTGTTGCGCCCAAGTACATAAATGACGGCCCAGATGCCACCATGGTTCTCGGTCAGAAATGTGTTCGCAATCAAGCCCTTCAATACGAGCAAGCCCGCTTTCACAATTCCGCAGAGAAAGCTGTTAATCCTGATAAAGAAGTTCGGAAGGGTGACATACTTGTTAATGCTACTGGCGTAGGGAGCGCGGGACGAGTTGCCCAAGTCATGGCAGATCCATCACGTCAATGTATTACCGATGGGCATGTCATCACTCTCAGAGCTAAAGACATCAATCCTTTTTATCTGGGTTATTTCGTCAAATCGAAGCAAAATACCATTGAACTCATGGCGGAAGGTTCAACCGGACAAACCGAGATGAACCGACAGCGACTTCAAAATGAGATCATTGTCACCTTCCCGGAGAGTAAAGATCTTCAAAAGAGAATTGCTGAGTACGGACTTGCTATCGACAAAAAAATAGCAGTTAACAATCAGCTAAATGATTATTTGCTTGATCTGTTAAAGTCTTCGGCAAAGAACCTGTATCTCAAGCATGAAAAGAATATACAGGAGAAGTTACCTAGTGGATGGCGTTGGGTTAGTATTGGTGAAATCGCCGACATGGTTTGCCGCGGAATTGCACCTAAATACAGCCTTGAATCGGATGAAATAATTCTTGGTCAAACCTGTATTCGAAATAACCTAGTTCTTACAGAAAATGGACGTTCACACGCTCCAAAAAAGCTGACGGACAAGTGGCTGAGAAAATATGATCTGCTCATTAATTCGACGGGCGTTGGCTCCCTCGGCAGAACTGCTCAAGTGTGGTTTGAGCCTTCGAAATTAGTGGTGGATTCCCATGTGACAATTGTTCGCGCAACGGATAAGAAGAATGCCCTATATTTAGGATCTTGGGCTTTTGAACACGAGAGATATATCGAATCACTTCACACAGGGAGCACTGGGCAAACGGAACTTCCACGTGACCGCGTTAAAGCAATTCGAGTTGTATTGCCAGATGCTGGAACGCTGGATGAGTTCAATGCTATTGCGGAACCATCTGTAAAGATGATCGTTGCAAATCAGGAAGAGAATAAGCGGCTAATCGAAATTCGCGATACGCTTCTTCCCAAACTCATGTCTGGCGCAATCGACGTTTCGAAGGTTGACCTCACGCAGCTAACAAATAATCATTTAGCCGATTATTAAGGGCAATTTTGTCGACAATGGAATCAAGCACTTCTACGATTGCATCTTGCGTTGCCCTGTCAGGTATCTTGACAGGGCAGAGATTCACGTGATTTCGATTGACGCCTGGCACAGCACTAGCTGTTGTGTATCCTTGCCACGGGATTGTCTGCAAAAGATAATAGACAAATCGAGGATTGTTGCCGTTGAACTCGGTGGAATACAAGGCTGTGTTGAGAGGCCAACATGGACCACCCGAAAAGAAAACTTCTCCGATAGTGCCGTATCGCCCTGTGATTACACAGGGCCCCTCTACTGCTGCAGTACTATTAGATCCGGTAATTCCCGATGATGAATAAACCGGCACATCCCCTTGCAAACGCTGGCTTTTCGGCAAATCAAATCCTCTTTTTAAGTCGGTAATCTCACCAAGGGTCGTCTCTCGCCAGCTCATTCCAAATACCTTCTGTGTGAAGCTTTCACGTTGTTCTGGTTGACCATGGCGTAGTGCATGGTCGTGTCTATTCTCGCATGACCGAGCAGTTTTTGCACCTGTTCGATCGGCATGCCTTTGTCGATGGCGTGCGTGGCCAGAGTACGACGGAACTTATGTGGATGGACTCGATTGATGCCGGCGTCTTTGCCGAGCCGCCTGAGGCGGCTTTCGATGCCGCCGATGCTGATACGGTCGCCATCGCCATTCAAAGCGACGAATAGCGCCGGATTGCTGTCGTTACGCGATTGCAGGTATGCGGTGAGATGGAGCTTCGTTCTGGCGTCGAAATAGACGGGACGCTGCTTGTTTCCCTTGCCTGTAACCAAGCATTCCCGCTCCTGAAGATTTACGTCGGCTATGTTCAAACCGACCAATTCGCCCACTCGCATGCCTGTGGATGCGAGAATGTCCACGATGGCAAGATCCCGCAAGGTGCCGCATCGGTCCCGCAGAGTTTCCAGGTTTTCGTCGCTCAGGACTTCCTTAGCCATTACGGCGGTCTTCACACGGTGGATGCGTCTTACGGGGCTTTTGACGATATAATCCTCGTCTTCAAGCCACGCGAAGAAGCTTGACATGATACGCCGAATGTTGTCGATGGTGACCTTGCCCGCATGACGTTCGTTCTCGTATCTGTTGAGGTACTCGCGCAAGTCATCGCTGTTTATCCGCGTGCAGGGCTTGGCAAGGGCCTGGGTCATGTGCTGGAGCGTGCTCTCATAGTAAGCGATGGTTTTCGGCGAGCAGCCTTCGACCTCTTTTGCCGTGAGGAATAGCGTCAGCAGATTCTGCGGCGCTGATGTTTCCTGAGCTGGCAGTAACGTGACTCTGAGTACTTCGGCCAAATGTTTGAGCTGCGACGGATCGAGCATGTTCTGCATCTGTGACAGAACATTATTAATGATGGTTTCCATAGGTGTTCCTTCCAATAACGGTTAGGAACATTGTGCCCGCGCACCAGCAAATGATTATTTGTTTGAGCTCGTATCATCAGTTTTTGCGCATCGGTTTAGCGACAATGTCAATACGACTGAACTGAAAAACGTTCTTTCGATCTCGACAAAGGCATTAAAGCCACAAGAGCACGCTGACGAAATATGGGAACATTACAGCATTCCAGCATTTGACGAAAAGCATAGACCTATTTTTGAACCTGCGTCAGGAATCAAGAGCAACAAGTACCAAATCGACAGTGAGTGCATTCTTATCTCTAAGCTAAATCCATCCACCAAGCGAATCTGGATGCCATGTTGCTCAAGTAATAACGCAGTATGTTCAACAGAATTCATCGTGTATAGACCATATTTGAAAGAATATAAGAGCTTTTACTATGCGGCCATTGATTCGCCTAGGTTTACTGACTATCTGCTTGAGCACGTAAGCGGTTCCACGGGAAGTCGCCAGAGAGCGCAGCCCAAAGACACCCTTAACTACTTGATGCCAAATCCGGATAACGAAGAAATCAAGGATTTCTGCACTTTTGCTGATCCGATATATCGTCATATCCAGATAAATGAACAACAAACAGCAAAACTCGAGTTACTGCGCGAAACGCTTCTTCCAAAACTTATGTCCGGCGCAATCGACGTTTCGAAGGTTGACCTCACGCAGCTAACAAATAATCATTTATCAGGCTGTGGGTCTTTTTGTAGCGTTTGTTGTCCGTCCGGATTGGCCTCTGAATTTCATGAGTGGTTCCGTGAACATTTTTTCTTTGGTTACGGTCACCTATGCAAAGCAGATTTGGGATGGGAGGATCTGCCCTAAAGATACCAAGGAAGAAGAATCCTGCAGGCTAGTTGTGACTGTAATCGAGGTGGGGAGCAAGAACTGATGAGGCCGGATTTTCGAAGAAGTGAATTAAATGAGGGACAGGTCGAAATGAAAGTGGACGATGATGCGCATTCAATCGTGCCTGGATCAACGTCAGCGTATGTCCAAAAGAACTCCGTGACGACATCTGGGTCATCGGACAATTTATTGCAACAATTGTTGCGGTTGGTAACTGTTCAGGGCTGTTTATTGGCGTTATGTACTTTGCGTCGATATTCATCGAGTCCGGACGATCGACATGACGCCGATTAGCGTAGTCCAGGAAAGATTGTCGATGAATAAACTGCTGGTTCGATGGACATTGGAAACCATATTCGATGTTCATCGAACCGGCAGTTTCTATTTACTTTCAGTGCTTGACCGACAGTGTTTGCTGCAAGGTATGTGAGTCGTGCGGAGGCACGACGACCGCGCAATCGCGATTGTTGACCGCTTCCACGCAGACGAAGCCGCGCCATTCGCCCTCATCCAAATCGCCGATGGCGTTTCCGGCTTGATCTCCCGGATTCCACACCACGGTCTGCGCCGCACCCTGCTTGGAAACAACGACGGTGCGTTTCAGCACAGGATCGCGCAGCTCAAGCGTATCCGCCGAATAGTAGATGCGGTCAACCATGCCTTGGAAGGTCACAGGTTCATCACCTTGGCTGCAACGGGGATCGCCGTCCAATACGGTATCGAGATAATCGGTGCCTTCCAGCCCGCACACCTGCGACTGTTCGGCGTCGCCAACCTGCAGATACGTATGCAGTGCCTCTTCGTAAGACAATGGCTCGTCTCCATCGTTATATACGGTAAGCGACATCGTCAACTCACAGCCGACTTCAATGGTGTAAACGGCATGAAATTGAGGATTCGGTCCAGAAACAAACTGGGAAAGTATATCTGCGTTGATCTCGCTGGAATCCAATGTATAGCGCAACAAGGCATCGGAAGAACCTTCCTTGTCATAATGCCAGAAGCTATTGCGGGCAAAACCATGCTTGGGCTTCTTCGAAGCCACATGCCCGCCTTCGAAACCGGAATTGAACCAAGGGAAAATAATCGGAACACCGCCGCGGATGGCAGTTCCTTCCTTAAGATGAATCGCCTTTGGCCGCCAAACCACAGCCTGTTCGCCGGCAGGTGCCCAGGAAAGCACATGCGCACCGTAATCGCTGACTGATGCCGTTGCGTCTTCGTTGACAATATCTCTGATAGTGAAAGTGCTACTCATACGACCAGTATAAACAAGACAACGTTGAAGCGGGATTGTGGAAAGAAGGACTTTGCAGGATTGCGGAATTTCTTGGATTTTTCGGCTTTGCACGTGAAGGAAAAAGAGGATTGCGGCAACACGCGCTTGTAGGCTTCTGCTAGTATCATCCATGAAAGTACAAGGAAGATAGCCGGTTCGTTCCAACTTGCGTGATGGAGGGTGAATCAAGGCTGTGAAAAGCTGAAGATTTCCAGAATCCGAACGATTGCAAGTAACGGCATCGAATCAGTCCAGGACCAGGTTGGGGTTTGTGAGACCGGCTTTGGGTGTGACAGTGGAAAGAGACCGACATGTCTGCAGAAAAGACCACGGAACCGGACGAAGTGCTCACCGACGATGAACTTCAGGCTGCCGCAGCGCCTGAGCAGTCCATCGAGGAAGATGACAAACCTCGCAAGCGTACCGTCGTCGTGGCCGAAGACGAATCCGTGAACCGTATGGATTTGGTTGCCATGCTGGAAGATAGTGGCTACGAGGTTGTGGGCGAAGCCGCTAACGGTGAGGAAGCAGTCGAATTGACCCGCAAGTTCCGTCCAAGCGTGGTATGCATGGACGTCAAGATGCCTCGTATGGATGGCATCGAAGCGGCGGGCATCATCTGTGATGAGAATATCGCTCCGGTCGTTATGCTTACGGCATTCTCCCAGTCCGATCTGGTCAAGAAGGCCACGGGTGCAGGTGCCATGGCATACGTCACCAAGCCGTATGAGGAATCCAAGCTGCTTCCGGCTCTGGAAGTGGCCATGGGCCGTTTCGCCGAAATCAACGATCTGCTCGACAATGTGGAGCGCAGCGAATCCAAGCTGCACGAAACCGAAGAGCAGCTGAAGAAGGCGGAAGAGCAGCTGAAGAAGGCTGAGGAAACCCTCGAGGAACGTAAGCTTGTCGACCGTGCCAAGGGCCTGCTGATGGATAAGGCTGACTTCTCCGAGCAGGGCGCGTTCCGTTGGATTCAGAAGACCTCCATGGACCAGCGCATCCCGAAGAAGCGTCTGGCTATGGCCATCATCGCCAAGTACGGTGATCAGAAGTCGGAAGCAGAGGATGAGCGCTAACACAGCAACTGTGGAAGGCACTACGCGCGGGACGCTATTGGTCGTTGACGGCCATTCCTTGGCGTTCCGCGCTTTTTTTGCCTTGCCCGTAGAGAATTTCAGTACATCCGCAGGTCAGGCGACCAACGCCGTCTGGGGCTTCGCCACCATGCTTTCGCAGGTGATCGACGTGGAGCATCCGGATCATCTTGCCGTCGCTTTCGATGTCAAAGGCGGTACCTTCCGCAATACGATGTTGCCGCAGTACAAAGGCACGCGAGATGCGGCTCCGGAAGATTTATTGACCCAGCTGCCGTTGATTCAACGGATGCTGACGGCCCTTGGCGTCACATTCATCGAAAAACCTGGATACGAGGGCGATGATGTGATCGGCACGTTGGCAAGCATGGGAGACAAAGCAGGCTATCGCACGCTGGTGCTATCCGGCGATCGTGATGCGTTCCAGCTCATCAACGACAACATCACAGTGTTGTATCCGGGGCATCATTTCAAAGATTTGAAGCATATGACTCCCGACGCGGTGGTGGAGAAATACCACGTCACGCCGGAGCAATATCCGGATCTTGCTGCGCTTCGTGGCGAAACCGCCGACAACATCCCCGGCGTTCCCGGCGTGGGCGATGGATTCGCGGCCAAATGGATCAACCTGTATGGCGGACTTGACCAGATCATTGAGCATGCCGACGAAATCGGCGGCAAAAAAGGCGAGGCGTTGCGGGCCAATATCGATCAGGTCAAACTGAATCGTTCCGTGAATGCCTTGGTGCGTGACCTTGACCTTGGCGTGTCCATCGAGGATTTGACTTTCGGCCAGGTGGACGCCAACCAGCTCAACGAACTGTTCACCAGACTTGAGTTCGGCATACGCACCAAAAACCGTGTGCTGAGAACATTCAATGCGGGGAAGCCCACCAACGATCCCGTGCAGCAAGACGAGTCCGGCAAGCTTGAAATACCTCAGTATGAAACGGTTGATTCGCCGGAAGCATTGGAAGCATGGGTACGAGACAATCTGCCAATGCCGAACGGGCATCTGCATGACGAACGTGAAATCGCGCCGAAGACGACTCCCTCCGGCTTCGCCATTGATCATACGAAGCAGTGTGCGCAGTCCGTGGCGCATTCGTGGGTGTTGCAGGTGGAAGGCGAAAGCAAGCCGGGGAACGCGGCCTATGCGTCTCTGATGATCGCTGCACATGATAAAGCGATTCGTATCAATCGTGTTGACCGTGACATGGCGTCCCAGCTGCAAACGGTACTTGACGAACACCACCAATCCATGGTGGTGCATGGCTATAAGGAACAGTCCCATCTGTTGGGAAGCACCGGCGTGAAACTGCCGGAACCGTTGTTCGATACCAAACTTGCCGGATATCTGGTCCATCCCGATTTCCATGCAGACACGCTGGAACAGGCGGCGGCTCATTTCCTGGATCTGCATGTCGAGGAGCAGTCCGAAAGCGCGACGCAAGGAACGCTTGATTTCGACGAGCCTGAAGAATCCGTGCAACAGAAAGACGATCAGCTTCCGCGCCACACGGCGATTGTGGGGCTGCTGGCGCGAAATCTGGCGAATTCGCTGGATCAGCGTGAACAGTTCGCCTTGTTGGAATCCGTGGAGATTCCAGTATCTCGTGTGCTGTATGGCATGGAACATGCCGGTGCGCAAGTCGACATGAACAGGCTGATGAACATGCGTGAGCAGCTTGCCTCCGATGCGAATCATGCGCAGGAAACGGCATGGCAGTATGCGGGCGAGCGTGTGAATCTGCAAAGTCCCAAACAGTTGCAGAAAATCCTGTTTGAGGATATGGGTTTGAAACCCACAAAGAAGACCAAAACCGGTTCGTATACCACGAATGCGGCGGCTTTGCAGGCGTTGCGCGATCGTTCGTATGATAATGACAGCGCATGCCAGTTCCTTGATGCATTGTTGCTGCATCGCGAGAAGAACAAGCTCAAGCAGATTGTGCAGACGTTGATCGATGCGACCAACGGGTCTGACGGACGCATCCATACGACGTTTGAGCAGACTGTGGCTGCGACCGGTCGATTAAGCTCGGTCGATCCGAATTTGCAGAACATTCCGAATCGTGATCCTGCTGGTCGTGAGATTCGTTCGGCTTTTGTGCCCGGTGAGGGTTTTGAGTCGTTGTTGAGTTCGGATTATTCTCAGGTTGAGTTGCGTATTATGGCCGATCTTTCCGGTGATGAGGCGTTGATTGAGGCGTTCCGTTCCGGTAGGGATTTTCATAAGTATGTGGCGAGCTTGGTGTATGGCGTTCCTGTGGATGAGATTACGTCTGATCAGCGCAGTCATGTTAAGGCGATGAGCTATGGCTTGGCGTATGGGTTGAGCACGTATGGGCTTTCGCAGCAGCTTGGCATTAAGCCGGGTGAGGCCGAGTCATTGAAGCAGCAGTATTTTGCGACGTTCGGCAAGGTCCATGAGTATTTGGAGTCGTTGGTTTCCACGGCCCGTGAAAAGGGATATACGGAGACGATTTATGGTCGTCGTAGGTATTTCCCGGGCTTGAAGTCGCCGAATCGTGCGGTACGTGACGCTGCGGAGCGTGCTGCGCTGAATGCGCCTATTCAGGGTTCCGCCGCGGATATTATGAAGATCGCTATGATTCGTGCTGATGATGCGTTGCATGAGGCTGGTCTTGCCAGTCGGATTATTTTGCAAATTCATGATGAACTTGTGGTGGAGGTTGCGTCGGGCGAGGCGGAGCGTGTCACTGCGTTGGTGAAGGATGCCATGGAGCATGCGGTCGATATGGCGGTTCCGTTGGATGTTTCCACGGGTATTGGTTCGGATTGGCAGCTTGCCGCGCACTGATGCCGCCTGTTTGGGACATGTCGGTTGCCGTGCGATGATGTCACGTATATGAAGTCGCGGATGATGAGGAGGTTGCGATGGCTGCGTTAAGCCAGGTCGTTGATGTGTTAGAAACGTTGTATCCGCTTCGCTATGCGGAACAGTGGGATGAGCCTGGTCTTATCGTGGGTGACTTGCGTCAGCCTGTGCGCGATATCGCTTTTGCGGCTGACCCCTCTATGGCGGTGGTTGATCAGGCGATTGCCGGGGGCGTTGATTTGCTGGTTTGCCACCATCCGTTGTTCTTCCGTTCCGTTCATGCGGTGTCGGGATTGGGTTTCCGCGGTGAGATCGTGCGCAAGCTCAATCGTGCCGGATGCGCGCTGTGGGTGGGGCATACGAATGCCGATGCAGCATATCGTGGTGTCGGCATGGCTGCGGCTGACATGTTTGGTCTGGTGGACCAGCGTCCACTCGTGCCCATCGACGATCCGAACGTCGAGCATCCGGTCGGCCTGGGACGTGTCGGGCGGCTTGCCGAGCCTGTGATGCTGCGTGATTTCGCCCGCCGTGTGGCCGACGTGCTGCCGTGTACCGAACTTGGCGTGCAGGTTTGCGGTGATCTGGACGCTCCCGTCAATACGGTGGCGGTATTGCCGGGATCCGGTGATTCGCTGTTCGATGAGGTGCGTGCGACCGGAGTCGACGTGTATGTAACCAGCGATCTGAGGCATCATCCCGTAACGGACGCCATTGAACAGGCCCGCTATGAGGCTTCCATGCGCGCTTCCGGCATCGCTCTGGGACATGGCGATGAGCATGTGCGTCCGGCGTTCATCAACACTCCACATAGCGCCATCGAATCCATGTGGTTCCAGTATGCGATGAAAGACGTTCCTTATGCGGTTGCGGAAGCGACCGGCGACATTCCTGCCGTGCGTTGGATTTCCATGAACACCGATCCATGGAACATGGTGATCCCCTCAAGCGGACAGGAACGATGACACGTCATGAATAACGAAGCGGCAGACGAAACCCAAGTTGATGCATTGCTGGACGAGTCCAGTGACGGAGTGGACATGTCCGGCACGGTAACGGTGCTTGACAGCAAGCACGTGTACCAAGGCGCTATTTTCGGCGTCGACGACCTGCGGATTGCATTGCCGATGCGTGGTGGCGGGCGAACGGTGATTCGTCGGCAGGTGATGCGCCACGCGCCTTGCGTGGTCATGCTGGTGCATGATTGCGCGAACGACCGGTACCTGATCGAACGTGAATATCGTATCGGTTGCGATGCTTTCGCCTACGGTCTGCCGGCCGGACTCATCGACGGGGGAGAGGACGTTGAAGAGGCCGCGCTGCGCGAACTTCGCGAGGAGACCGGTGTGGAACCCACCGGGCATGACGGCATTGAATTCGACCATGTGGGGCAGTTCTACTCGTCCGAAGGCATGACCGACGAGCTCGCCAACATCATGGTGCTTCACCTGCGCGCGTGGCATCCCGTCGAACGTCACTTCGACGGCGATGAGCACGTCGAATCGGCGTGGGTCTCCTGGCAGCGGCTGCGCGGCACCCGTATTACGGCCTCCAATTCCATGATCGCTATTCTTCACGAGCAAATTCGACGAAACCGGCAAAATACAGCCAAAAGTTCTTTCGAATCGTAAAAATAATCGCCGAACAACACGAAATTGCGATTTGGGGGCTGAAACGTGAGATACTTGAATCATGCAAATCAGACCCGGATCGATGTATCCGCTCGGCGCAAGCTATGACGGCGCCGGCGTGAATTTTGCCCTCTTTTCCCAAGTGGCACAAAAGGTCGAGCTTTGTCTTTTCGATGAGGAAGACAACGAAACTCGAATCGAAATGACCGAGCAGAACTCTTATGTCTGGCACAACTATCTGCCCGGAATCCAACCGGGGCAGCGTTACGGCTATCGCGTGTACGGTCCATACGACCCGACGCAAGGTCTGCGCTGCAACCCGAACAAACTGCTGCTTGACCCCTACGCGAAAGCCATCGAAGGCAACATCGACGGCGATGAAAGCCTCTACTCGTACTGGTTCAAGAGCCCTGACGACGTTACCAGCATGAACACGCTCGACTCGGCCCCACACACCATGAAAGCGGCCGTGGTGAACCCCTATTTCGACTGGGGCAACGACCAGCATCCGAACATCTCATATCACGATTCCGTGATTTACGAAGCCCACGTACGCGGCATGACCAACCTCAACATGGACGTGCCACCGGACATTCGCGGAACCTATGCGGGTCTGGCGTACCCCTCGGTAATCGAATACCTGAAGAAGCTGGGCGTCACGGCCATCGAGCTCATGCCCATCCACCAGTTCGTCAACGACAGCTTCCTTCAGGAAAAAGGCCTGAGCAACTACTGGGGATACAACACCATCGGCTTCTTCGCCCCGCACAACGCGTATTCCAGCTCCGGACAGCGCGGCGAACAGGTCAACGAATTCAAATCCATGGTCAAGGCATACCATCATGCCGGCATGGAAGTCATCCTCGACGTGGTGTACAACCACACCGCCGAAGGCAACAACCGTGGACCGACCCTCAGCTTCAAGGGCATCGACAACGGCGCCTACTACCGTCTGGTCGACAACGACCGCAGACACTACTTCGACACCACAGGCACCGGCAACTCGCTGCTGATGCGCTCGCCGCACGCCCTGCAGCTCATCACCGACAGCCTGCGCTACTGGGTCACCGAAATGCACGTCGACGGATTCCGATTCGATCTTGCCGCCACATTGGCCCGTCAGTTCCAGGAAGTCGACAAACTGTCGGCCTTCTTCGACATCGTCGAACAGGATCCGGTGATCTCCCGCGTCAAGCTGATCGCGGAACCATGGGATCTCGGCTCTGGCGGCTATCAGGTGGGCGGCTTCCCGTCCAGCTGGTCCGAATGGAACGGCCGCTACCGCGATTGCGTGCGCGACTTCTGGCGCTCGCAGCCGTCCACGTTGCCGGAATTCGCCAGCCGATTCATGGGCAGTTCCGACCTGTATCAGGTCAATGGCCGCCGACCGGTCGCATCCGTGAACTTCATCACCGCGCACGACGGCTTCACCATGAACGATCTGGTGAGCTACAACGAGAAGCATAATGAGGCCAACGGCGAAGGCAATCGCGACGGCGAAAGCAACAACCGTTCCTGGAACTGCGGCGTCGAAGGTCCTACGACCATCAAGGATGTTAACGAGCTTCGTCAACAGCAGATGCGCAACATGTTCGCCACACTGCTGCTCAGCCAGGGCATTCCGATGATCTGCGGAGGCGACGAGGTGGCGCGTACCCAGCAGGGCAACAACAACGCCTACTGCCAGGACAATGCGATCTCCTGGACGAACTGGGATCTGGACGAGGATCAGAAGGATCTGCTCGAATTCGTGTCGAAGCTGATCCATTTGAGGCTTGAGCATCCTGTGCTGCATCGCCGCCGCTTCTTCTCCGGTCGCGAGCAGGGAGATGACAGCACTGCGATTCCGCAGGTCGAATGGATGGATCATACCGGCTCCATTATGGATATGGACGACTGGTCAAACACACACGCCTTCACTGTGATGATCTATCTGAACGGTTCCGATATTCCGGAAACCGACTGGTACGGCAATCAGATGGTCGACAATGATTTCATTCTGATTTTCAACGCGCATTACGAGCCGATCATGTTCACCCTGCCCGATGAGCAATATGGCAAGAAATGGCGCTTAATTGTCGACACGCATAATCCAAAAGGGCCAGAACTCAATTATGAGGCCGGTTTTGCGATTACTGCGCAATCAAGAAGCTTCCTGCTGTTGATGAGCGACAAGAAGCCGTCCAACAAGCACTACAACTTCTGACGGCGCACTCGCGTTATGCCGTCAGAATCTAGTGGGGTGGAGTCGTCGCCAATGCGATGGCTCCACCCCACTGGTATGTATATGTTGAAATCCGGCGGTTGCCGGTCAGCCTTGCATCAGACTTGTGCGGCGAGCCTCGAAACTGTGTCGGGAACAGTTTCGCTGACTTCCGCAAGATCCTCGACGGAGCGTGGTCTCTCAGATTGCGCCAGTATCAGCTGCGTCTGCACGCGATCCGCTTCGATGGCGGCGATCTGACGCGAGAAAATGATGAACCAGCCAAGGAACATCATGCCGGCCAACGCCTCCACATTCGTCAGCGTGTTATGCCCGCTCAGCCATTGGAATCCGGCATAAGCCCCAATCGCAATCGCAAGATCGGAAACCACGTATACGACCTTTGAGAGTTGCGGGGCAAGCCAAGGCAGGGCAATCATCAGCACGCTCATCAAACATGGCAGGCCGCGGGCGAACACGTTGTGCAAAATCGGATGCGGCGTGTAACGGAACATGCCGATACCTACGAAAGCGATGCCGGCCAACGTCAACATGATTGACAGCAGCAGAATCCTCGTACGAAAATGCTTCGGCGTCTCATTGATGGCATTGGAATCCAGATACTGTAATTGCAGACGATACGTGGTGATGAGCTCGGAAACGGCGAAATAGCTGATGATCACAATGCAGATGCCCGCGAGCGTCAGCGTCGAATTGAACATACGCGCGGCGAACGTCGTACGGTCGCCCAATTGAGAGAAATTATTGTTGTACCAGTACGGATCGTCGGACGTCAATCCTGCGATGCTTACGCCGGACACCACGAAAAACGGCAGTAGGGAAGCGATCGTTTTGGCATTCATAAGTTCCGCCTGCACGAAAGTGATATAGCCTACAACGCCTGCGATGGCCGCGCATAGGATTGGCAGATAGCCTTTCAGCGTGCGGATGCCCATCATGTTGTTGATGATGGACAACATCATGAACGATGTGACGAAAATGGTCGACGCGTACACCACGGAAAGCGCAAGGATCTCGAAAACACGGCGAACCGGAATGACCCAGCCATGCTTGAGTGTCAGCGAACGTGATTTTCGTGCGTAACCCAAACTGAATGAAACGACTCCGCATCCTGCCACGATTCCCGAGCAGACGGTGAACAGACGCTGCGTGACACGCCAGATGGCCGGGGCGAACTGCATGTATGCGTTCATGGCGAACCAGGCGATAATGGCGCATGTCACAAAGGAGATGATGCCTGACGATTCGGCCTGCTGGTGACGTCCCATGCCGTTCTCCTTTCCGAAACGCTATTGTAAGCCTGTCGTTGTCCAACCATACGCTATAATAGAAACTCGTGTTCACTTGATGCGATTCCGTGAGGCGGATTCGCGGGGTGTGAACGTGAACGGGCTGTAGCGCAGTTTGGTAGCGCGTCTGCTTTGGGAGCAGAATGTCGCAGGTTCAAATCCTGTCAGCCCGACCGGAGCCCTTGGAAACATTAGGTTTTCAAGGGCTTATTTTTCCGTCGAAAACAATCCGCATACAAATGCATACAAACGCCGCGGTACCTCCATGCCTAGACGCCCTTCAGCCGCTCAGCGCGCAGCTCTCCGATCGTGTCCGCCACGTGTTCGTGCACAGGTTCCCGCCCCTCGCGGCGCGAAACAGCCAGTCGTCATCGTCCATGCCATCCATCTGCTTTTCGAGGTGGTGATGTTTTCTTGGACTTCCCGACCGGGAGGAGAACTCTCTTATGGCGGAGTACAGCAAGGAGTAGCGGGACAGGAGGATCAAGACGGAGTTCGGCATGAGCATCATGGCTCGTCGAGGCGAGCTCGGTCTTGCGGCATGATCGGTGGTGATGGAATCAATGACGAGTCCAACAAAACGTCACCAGCCCCTACTGCGGAAAAATAGTGCAGAAATTGCTTAAGAAAAATTGAAGCAAAACACCGAACGACTCAACGAGGTCGCCGACGCCGTGGACCGGATGCACTCAAAGCCATCGACACAGACAAGCCGACCGAATTCGCCGCTGTGGCGTAGGTCGGCCGGAACCGCATATAGTAAGCGCCCTCAAGAATGAACCTGAGGGCGCTTCGCTTTGAGGGTCGTCCGCCATACCGCCGGCTCAACCACGGTGGCCTGACTGCCTTAATCTCAATCGCAACCTACGCGCAGTCCTGCAATGTCACCTGAACCGTTGACGGATAAATGAGGTGTCAAGGCAGCTACGCTGACTCCATCTCGGAGCTAACCAATACTTTACAGACCTTGAACGCGCATGTCACAGTCGCTATCAGGCAGCACCGCGCGTAACCGTTGACCGTTGCAACAGAACCATAGGAATACCGCCGATTGATGAAGGCTGTAACACATGTAACCGATGCAACCTACCCCATCCACCCTCATTCACCGCATGACTCCCATACTTCACCTGCTACACCCGTTACACCTGTTACAGAGAGATACATAAGAGAGAGGAAGCCGACACCCACATTGATTTCCGGCTGTAACAGGCAGATCGAGAATGCCGTTACCTCCAGTAACAGATCCTGCCATATCGAATATCTAGTAGCAGCAAGGCCCTGTGGAGCTTGCAGGGGAAGTGCAACGCGGCGAAAATGATGGTGTTGCCGGTTCAATGCAAGGAACACTAAGGCAACCTTCCAAGACTTTCCTCCGCCCTCGCCGGCTTTACTCCTTTCTCAGGCGGGGCATATTCATACCCACGGGTGCCGTGAAGCCCATCAAGCCTCACGCATAATTGAAGATTCCGCTTGCGATACAGGCATCACGGTGCGCGCCAAACATCTAGGCTAACCAGTATGTGCCCCACGGCAAACGCTACAGGGATTCCACGGAGTATCAACCGTCAGGCCCGCAACCTCGCCAGACAGCGAGCGCTCGCGCAGCAACTACTCTATGCCATCTGCGATAGGCCTATAGACGACGCGATTGCTTGGTCTGATCCAATGAGCGCCGAAGTGGATGAAATCATTCCGGTGAGTCGCGGTGGAAGCGCGACGGATCTGCGCCATCTTGAGAAGGTGCATCGCTGTTGCAATCAACTCAAAAGCGACAAGAGCCTTGCATGGGCAAGATAAAAGGCCAAAGGCGCTACGGTTCTCAAGCCCACCGCCGTGCCGTTCAGCACTTCGGATTGGTAACTGGTCTGGGGATGGTATCCTCCCGGCCCGGCGTTCGGCTACCCCGGAGTATTGGCCAAATCCTTCCCCACGATTTCCCAAATGCCTAATTGTTATAACCATGAGGGAAAAGGTCCTTGCCGCATCTCAAAGATCCCAAGGTTTCCATCCACCAATGTTCTCGATTGATGATTACATCCTTTGGCGTCTGCATATCGAAAATTTCCAAGATTGAGTAGTGGAAGTATTGTTCTATATGCTGCTTGGCATTCGGGATTGCTTGCAAAAGGGCGTTGCCGCCGGTGTGGTCCCCATAGGCATACTCTCGCCAACGAGAAAGAATGCCAGTATGCTCCCCATTCTGGCTGTATGCCGATCCGACGTAATGCCACCCATTAGACATATCGGTTTGCAAGTAGATGCCTTGAACGTTGTTTAGAGCAGTTGACCACTGTTCATCATTAATCACTGCAGCAAGTTCGGCATGATTGAGACGCACATTTGCATATCCAGGGAAAGAGCGTGCTGTGAGTGGGGAGGCTTTAATGGTATCAACTACCATTGCGGTAGCATCACCAAGGAAAAAGTTTTCCCACTTCAAATCGCCGAGATTGAAATCCATGCCTGTATATCCAGGAGTGCGTTGAACCCTCACAATCAACCTGCCGACAAAAGGACGGAACTCTTCTACTTCGCGACCATGCCATTCATATACTTCACGCGTATCCACGGTGATGATTTCCCCCGGATGGAAACCACCTACAAATACATATTTGGAGGAGTCAAGCTGCAAAAACTGAAGAACCGTTTTCCCATAAATGGTATGGGCGCGTCCCATGCCTTGTCCAGCATCTTTGGGCCACTTATAGCCAAATAAATGGTTGTTTAATACTTCAGTGGATTGAGGGGTTCGGTCGAACAACAGCGATGCCGGGTCAAAACCCGGAAGGTTCTTGCTGAGCCTAATACTGTATTCTCCGATGTTCTCTCTAGTTATTCCCAGCACGGGCAAGGCTTTAATCTCGGCACCCATTGCATCCTCCAGTAATCGATATACAGGTCCATTCATTTTATCCAGCAAGGACGCAACCTATGGCGAAATCATCGAGTTACCTTCATCTGTTGAGAAAACTTTGCACCGTCTTGAGGTTGCGGTGTTTGACGAGGGTGCGCCGCCGCGTTGAAGCACCTGCCCGACGAAGCCCAACCCCCAACTGGCGGTGGCGATGGCGGTGGCGAACACGACTACGAGGCTGATCGGCAAAAGCGGCGCTTTCGGCTGGAATAAGGCCGGATCCGACATCGACATCTCGCCATTGTCCTCATGCACGATGGCATTGCAGGGAGCGTGGACCACACGACGCAATCCGAACAGACGACAGCACGTCATGCACTAGAAGAGGAAAAACTCATGACAGGCGAAGGCATCTGGAGTGCTGCGGTCAAACGCCCGTTGGACGTGAACAGCCTGGGCGTGGCCGGCATCGACGGCGTGGACGACGAGGATATGCCGACGATCCGCGCATTTTGCAAGGTATGGCGGGCCGCTACCCCTACAATCTGATTCGCGGCCGCTGCTACTTCGTCCGATACCGGTTCAAGGACTTCGACATCAGCATCCCCGACCGGATCCGCACGAACGTGAGCGCATGCGTCGAATGGCCGTCCAAGGCCGTCAGGACGCTCGCTGACCTGAGCGTGTTCGACGGATGGGATCTCGGTGGCATCGACCCGTATGGCATCCGCGGGCTGGCTGACAAAACCTCATTGGAATTGGTTATACCGCAGACCATCGTTTCCGCGTACATGCACGGATGCGCATTCCTGACTATCACAAAGGACGCGGAAGGCGTCATCGTCACGCCGAGCGGAATTCAGTGCCGCCATCTGGTCGGCCGGCACAACCGGCTCGCCGCCGTATTGACCATCAACGACGTGACCAGCAAAGGCCGTATCACCGCGTTCAACGTGTTCTTTCCCAACACGCTGTTGCCAATCCAACTTGGAGGCATTGGCCACCGCGATGATCCGCGGCGACTACGGCGACGGAGAAACCCGCAAGGAGCGATTGGGGGAGAACTACGAATTGGTCATGCACATCGTCACCCAGCGGTTCAACGAATCCGCGGCATGCGTGCCTGCCGTTTCCGCCCGAAGCGTGAGCATGACTGTGCGCAACGGCGACACCATGTCCGGTATCGCCAGACGAACCGGCCTGTGGCCGCTGTCCGCATAGAGTGCGCCATCCGGCAACATCAACCTGATCTATCCGGGCAACATCGTCACCTACCGGGGCACACCAACCGCTGTCAGCGGATCCGCAGCCACGGGTGGCCGCGTGCATATCGTCAAACGTAGCGAAACTCTCATCGGCATTTTCGGGGCCAACGGATGGCAGCGCGTCGCACAGTTGAACAACCTCGCCAACCCCAATCTCATTTACCCCGGCCAGCGGCTCCGCTACTGACCACAATCACCGTGGCCTTCGGCACCCATGCCGGGGACCACTTTCATCATCTAAGGAGAAACCTATGGGTATTTCCACCGCAACCACCTTCGCATCCGGGCTCGTCGCACTGATTGTGCCCGCATTCGTGCAGGCGTTCAAGAAGTACATCCCCAGCGGATACGTCGGACTTGTATCCCTCGCGGCATCCATCCTGTTCGGCACCATCGCCATCGCCGCCACCGGCGGATTCGACGGCACGTACGCCTGGGGCATTGTGCTCGCCGGCGTGGTAGGCGTTGCGCAGACTGTGTACACGCTTGTTAATCAGGCGTTTGATGGCAAGCTGAGCAAAGACTCCGGGACTATTTAGATGAAAGGGTTACCGGGTAGCATGCGCGCCATCCGGCAACCCTTTCATCTCATATGCCAGATTCCACCGTCTGATCTATATACTTCTTCCAAGTGGGAGCTTCCATGAGATCTCTTTGCGCTTCGCACACCTCAATCAGCTCTTTGATTTTCTCGTGTTTGGCACTTTCGTTGCTCTGGAACAGTGCGATGAAGCATTTCTGGAATTGCGCAAGTGTCAAAGGCAGTATGTCTAGTCGTTGCTTGACATCGCCTTTTGCATACCATACGCCGTGGCGGAAAGTCTCAGCGGTGTTGGTGTCGATCTTGACTGCGATAAACAGTCCATACACTGGAATGTCGTTTTTCCCGTACTTCAGTACCGCATCGGATACGTGCCGTCTTACAGGCTCGCCTTCCATGGATTCCTGGCGGGAGCCTGTGGACATAGTAACTTCGGTCAGAATGGTGAATTTATCGTATTCGCAGTACAGGTCGCCTTGTCCGCCGCCCGCTGCCGATACAGGAAGGAAGTCCGAGTCCAATCGGAAACCTCTCATATCGCTGGGATGGTTGACGAGGTTTCCGAAAGCGAGCGCGGCACGCCATAATACCCATTCGAGATATGCCGGAGTTTCATCTTTCGGTACTTCGATGCCGTTGTCCTCATCGGCATCATCGATCTTCTTGCCGCCGCCTTTGATCAACAGTGTCATGTAGTCAGAGATCTCTTGCCACTGTTCTGACTGTTTGGCGGCGTAGTTGATTTCGTCGGTTTTCTGCCAGAGTTCTTCGAGATGGAGGCGCGCTGCATTGATCTCAGGTACCGTCAATACCGGGCGATTCCCAAGATCGTAATACACGTGGTTCTTCTTCAGCTGTGCTTCCATATCGAGAAGTAAAGCCTTGGCAGTCTCAAGATCATCCATAGGCAAGGACGCACCATGGCAGAGCTCCTTGTATACGTCCATAATTGGGCGACGGCTCATTGTCGTTGAGGCCAGCTTTTCCGCTAGGAAGTGCTTGGCCGGAACGATGACAAGGCCTCGACCTTTCCTTTGGACGATTCCGCTGATGCGAAGGTAACGCATGTTCATATCGCTGTAATCAGTGAAATTATCGCTCTTCTTGTTGTAATCCTGACCGCGCTTCTTGATTTCGTCGGCGTCGAACCTACGTTTGGCTGTTGCTTTCTTGCGACGCTCTCGCAGATCGATGATATGGTTTACGACATCGTTGATGTCATAGCTGGGATCGGTGGTATGACCCCACAGCGAGAATTCGATTCGGCTGATTTCACTGGTGCCTGTACGCTTTTCAAGTTCCAGCATCACCGCCAATATCCACCTTAGTGGGGAGAAGAAGCCGAGATCTCCGTGAGCCTTGGTCTGTTCAAGACTCAGCGAACGTAGGAAGCATTCCTGCTGTGCAGGATAGGTGTCGGCTTTGAGGAAGGTCTCGCCGAATGGTGTCACCTGGTCTTGGGGGCCGAGATCTTCCTGTTTGCCGTCCTTCTTTTTGACTTGCGGGTAAATGAACCCAAAGCGGGCGAACATTAACCGCCATTTTCTTGCGTAGCTGCTGGTGTCTTCTGCTTCGCCGGTCGAATTAACCAAGCCGGCATGATTAAGCAGTGTTTGGAATCGTTCTTCGTTGCTTCCTCGCAGGTTCCCATTGAACGGGGACTCGGCGAACAGCTTCAGGCCCTCCCAGATGCGCATCGGATTGCGTAATCCAGTGTTGCCCAGTTGCCAGATCGTTATAGGTTTGCCCATGACTTCAGTTTACAGTCAACTCAGCGTCATGGGCATTAGCCTTATGATTTACCAGCCAAGGAAGAAGTACTCTTCGACCTTGTTTCTATTTGCCGCACCTTTATGCTGGGTGCCAATGGAGTATCGGTAGTCAACGGGAACGACTTCGACGTTCTTCTTATGCCGACCAAGGATCCTCAGCATCTCTTCTTTTGTCGGCTGACTGTTGGAAGAGTAGGAGATGATAAGGATACTATCCTTGAATCGCTCGATCAATTTGTCGAATGCGTCCGCAGCTCCTGTCCGTGAAGAGAACGGGGTCGGGTAGGACTTGAATTTCTTGGTCTTGGTATGTTCCTGCATCGTGACGCCCTGCCAGTCGCATGCAAGCCCCTCGACGAAATGGTAGCGCCGTACATATTCGTTATCCGACAATGGCGAGTAGTAAGGAGGATCCATGTATACGAGGTCAGGATGGTTTGTCTCAAGCAGTAAAGCATCGCCGCGAATGGACTTATTCGGCTGATGATTATCGAAGACGGCGTTGTTCACCGCCTCAATGGCTTCAAGGAACTGCTCGGCAAGTGTCTTCTTCAAATCCTTGCGTCCATCATCGTACCGGTGTCCGGTGTAGGTGAAGATGCCACGCGGGCGTTTTTTCGTGCAGGCGCGAATCAATGCGGTCATAGCGATGGCCCGTTGGTAGGGATATTCGATGTTTTTGATACGCGTGCGAAGAACGTCGATCAGATGATTTTCTTCGTCCGTGTAATACAGTCCTCTGAAGGTGTTCGACACGAAATCGTCGGTCGGGCAGTCTTTCAGCAAGGCCTTTGCCTCTTGCAAAGGCAGAGTCGTGTTCTGGTTTTCCACCATCGCTTTGGTGAAGGTGGCGCTCATGGCCATGTAGTCGTTGCTTATGACTTGCTTGCCTTGCGCTTTGAACATGTAGCTGACGATGCCCGATCCGGAGAACAGATCCACGACCGAGTTGAAGTTGAATCTGGATGCCACGTTCCATAGTTCAGTGAGCAGTTTCTGCTTGGAACCCATGAAACGGGTTGGCGGATATAGCTCAACCTGCTTGGATAGGTTTTTCTTTTCCGGCAGAGCCGCCAGGGTCTTGGGCTCTGGTTCGGCAATGATCAGTGTGTCTTCCCCTGTGCGGCTGCTTGCCCTGCAGGCTACGGAACGTTTTGTAGGAATGACCTGAATCTCGTATTGCCCATATAGATCATGGACCAGCGGATGATTCGAGTTGGTCAACATAAGATGGCATCCCAGCGAATGCAGGCGGGAGAATTCAACTGCAAGCCGTGAATGGTCTGAGATCTCGAACTGTTCCTTCGTGTAGCGCTTGAAATCCGAGTATTCGGAAACCGGAATGTACGGCGGGTCAAGAAACACGAAGTCATCTGGTTCGGCGTATTCGGCAAGCACGGCGGCATAGTCGCCGCAGACAATTGTGGCATTCTGGAGCGCTTTGGAGGCTTCACGCAGGGCCTGAGTGTCGCAGATTTTCGGGTTCTTGTATTTTCCGAATGGAGTGTTGAACTGTCCCTTGCGATTGACTCGATACAGGCCGTTGAAGCAGGTCTTGTTCAGGTATATCGTTCGCGCCGCAGCTTCTACCGGTGACAGCTTGGTCCAATCGAGAGAGCGAACCTTGAGAAACTGCTCTTGCTCGTTCTTGTATCCAGTGAGAATGGCGATCACTTCTACGACATGATCCCTTACTTGTGTATATAGGTTCACAAGTTCGGGATTGCTGTCCGCGATCACAGCGTTCTCGGGACGAAGCGCGAAAAACAGTGCACCGCCACCAAAGAATGGTTCGATATATTTACCATAGTGCGCCGGAACTTTCGGAAGAAGCACGTCAAGCATCTGGGATTTGCCGCCAGCCCACTTCAGAATGGGCTTCACTCGGTCATTGAATACCCTAGCTGATGCTTGAGCGCCATTTGTTTTCGCACATGGTCGGCCGGCTTTCTTAGGAGAAAGCATGCGCTCCAGCACGTCAGAGAGGAACGGATTGCCGTTATCGGAACGCAACGTGCCACGTCGGACCAGAGTGGCAACTGTGGCGTTCTTCACGTCTAGTATTTTTGCGGCCTCTGCCTTGGTGATGGTTTTATCCTCAATCGGCATGTTTTGGGCAGTGTAATTACCAAGTGGCGTGCGCCACCAAGACGGATCCTTCTCGCCTTTTTCGATGAAGACTGTACAGACTTTCTGCCACTTCGGTTCTTTGCTCAATTCAGAAAGAGCATTAGCTGATTGCTTAATCTGAAGAATAATATCTCCCGCGTCGATGCCGAACATGGGCATCATGTCGAATAGTCCTTGTGATTCGTTGAGGAACTGAAGCGTCGCCTCTTCGAGCAAGGTAGTCATTGTTCCTCACCGACCCTTGGATCACGTCTTTATTAATGTCTAAAAACTAGTTTGACATTTTCACTGGACAGATCCAATTAATGTCTGATGTCTGAGGCGTGTCCTACGATCGATCAGATCGAGCGTAGGAAGACCAAAGCTTTCACTCCAGTCTGGACTCAAGATTCCAACCGTGACTAGCTCAATAATTTGATGTTGGTTCGCTGCTAAGCTTGCTTATATCTCCGATACCGGTCTAGAAGTAAGATAATGAAGAATTCAGGCGGATGAGTGAGGTATACGGTAGCTATGGTCGATCACATTGAGACTCAATCTGTTGCCCGCGGCGTGGCCAAAACTGAGCCTTTGATCATTAGCGAAACTTCTAGGACTAGGATCGTCTTTGAGCCTACTGTCCATAATGGAGGCGTTCGGGGCTCCCTTAAGCGTCAAAACAAAAATTCTTCTGGAGAATGGTCGGATGCGAATGGCGTCGATTTCAGAAATGCAGACCCTGACACTATTGTTTCTATATCGCTAAAAACAGATGATCTAAGGAAACTGTATGACTTTCTAATAAAGCTATACAAGGTGCAAGAGCACGGGGTTGAAAAGGGGACGCAAGACTATATTCTTGCGAAGAAAGATGACTTGATCATTACAAGCTCTAATGTTGCTCAAGCGATTCGAGAGCTAATAGACCAAAACCATTCTAAGGAATTTTGGGATGTTTTGGTTAAACATCAAGCAGAACTTGCACTGCGGTTAGCGGAATCGCAAATTCAGAGAGAACGAGAATTGATAATTAATCAATTCAGACAAGACCTTACTGCCTATGGTTCTGATGAAAGTCATTGGCAGATGTTTTTTGAAAAACATCCATGGATTCTTCAATCAGCTTTTGCCTTAACTACTTTTCAACTTCAGGGTGAAACTTTTCTTGGCGGGAAAAATACAAAAGGTAGAAATGGTCAAGGCGGAGTTGCCACTGATTTTCTATTCAAAGATGAAAGCACGCAAAGCTTCGCTGTTGTTGATATTAAAACCCCTAAGGCAGAGTTAACGAATAAGACAGCATATCGAGGAAGAAGGAATGCGGGTAACTCGAATGTCGTTTATCCTATGCATTCTGATCTGTCCGGTGGAGTTGTTCAGGTTCGCACACAAATAGCAGAGGCGATTGATTCTTTCGATTACTTGCTTCATAAGTCTTATCCTGATCTCAACAGAGTTCACCCCAATGGGGTCTTGGTCATAGGAACCTATGACTCTTTAAGTGAAGAGCAAAAGAAGTCTTTCAATCATTTTAGGCATGGGCTTACAGGTTTAACTGTTATCACCTTCGATGAATTGCTGCGTCGATTGGAACAGTTGTATTGCTTGGATGAAGTGAATAACGATTCGCCGGAGTCGAACGACAACTGGATAAATGATTCATTTAATGATTCCGATCCATGGGCGAATGCGACAGCATGACCTGGAGACAGTTATTAAATGCGTATTCAGCGTATTCAACACGCCAAACGCCACCAGCGCCACGATGGTAGATTCCAGTAAAAAACCAGTAACAATGACCGTCACGGTGAGTCAATCCCAGTCGTCTCAACAAAGACAGCCAAAAATCAAGAACCGCCATTTTCCAAGGATATTTGGTACCATCAAAGCTCAGTCAGATAAACAAAGAATGGTCGGGCCAAAACAGAATGTCACAGGTTCTAATCCTGTCAGGTCGACGAAAACCGTTAGAAACAAAGGGGTTTCAGTCGGTTTGAAAAATCCTGTTTCCGGTTTCGGTGCAAAACGGTATAAACATGGCAACGCAGAAAAACCTCGTGACCTTTTGCGATGTTCACATGGTTTCGTCCGTCTGGGTTTTCAAATGGAAATGGTATGGACGGAGTCCAATTGCCGAGATCGAGCAAGATACGCACGTTACATGGCGAGATTGAAGCGTTGTTTTCCACGGGTTTTGGATACGATAAACCCTATGAACGCATCTCAAGAGAATCTTTGGTCGGCGCCGTTTGCCGGCAAGCCGCTCGACGCCACCGTTGTGGTGCCGGGCAGCAAATCCCTGTCGAACCGTTATCTCATTCTTGCGGCTCTCGGGCATCGTCCTGTGCGATTGGTCGGTCTGTTGCGCTCGCGTGATACCGAGCTGATGATGGATGCGCTGCGTTCGTTGGGAGTGCGCTGCGAAATCGATGAGCAGGTCGACACCACGGTTACGGTGGTGCCGCCGTCCGACGGCCGGTTCCACGGTGGTACGAAGGTGTTCTGCGGTCTTGCGGGAACGGTGATGCGCTTCGTGCCCGGTCTTGCCATGTTCGCGGACGGTCCTGTGGATTTCGACGGTGACGAGCAGGCGTACGCACGTCCGATGAAGCCCGTGTTGGACGGTCTTGAACAGTTGGGGGCATGCATCGAATACCACGGCGAGGAAGGTCGCCTGCCATTTACAATCACTCCACCGCAAACGGTGAGCCAGTGCGCCGAGCCGAGCGTAGTCAGCATTGATTCTTCGGGATCCTCGCAGTTCATTTCAGGACTATTGCTCATCGGCTCTCGAGTGCCAGGCGGTTTGGAACTGCATCACACGGGGGAGAAGACGCCGAGTTTGCCGCATATTCGCATGACCGTGGCCGATCTGCAAGGTTCCGGCGTGCGTGCCAACGCCGACGAACACGCCCGCGTATGGACCGTGCAGCCGGGAGCCGTGCAGTTGCCCGAAACCGTGACGGTCGAGCCTGACCTGTCGAATGCCGCCCCGTTCCTTGGCGCAGCTCTCATCGCCGGCGGAACAGTTCGCGTGCCTCATTGGCCGGAATCCACCACGCAACCCGGAGGCCTACTTCCGGGATATTTGGAACGTATGGGAGCCGAAATCAACTTCCCGGTGATTGACGGCGTCCGGTATTGCGAAGTGGCCGGCGACGGTCGTATCAGCGGCCTAGGTGATTTCGACCTGACGGCGGCAGGTGAGATCGCGCCATCATTGGCCGCAATCCTGGTCTTCGCCGATGCTCCTACGCGCATGCTGGGCATCGGTCATCTGCGTGGCCATGAGACGAACCGCTTGGAAGCATTGGTCAACGAGATCACCAGAGTCGGGGGCGATGCCCGTGAGCTTCCCGACGGGCTGGAGATCGCGCCAGTGCCGTCAATGAATCTCGAGCCGGCTGAAATGGAAACCTATGCGGACCATCGCATGGCGACGTTCGCCGCGATGCTGGGGCTGAAAATCAACGGCATCCAAGTCAAGAACATTGCGACCACCGCGAAAACGCTTCCCGATTTCGCAGATATGTGGACTAACATGCTTGCCTAGCAATAGTCGTTTCGGAATACTCTGTCATATTCCGATTATCCAAAGATATTGAAAACGGTAAAGAAACGTCCTTCCTCTGTGCAATTTCAGAAGTGAGCAGCGACGAGGCGTCCGATACCTTGCGAGGTGCGATTTGGCTCGTGCCTAGAAGACGGAAGGCATGATGAAGCCTCCGGAAGTTTCGCACTTCCGGAGGCTTCATCATATTGATTGTGATTTTGCGTTCAGTAACGAATCAGCTTGGAATCACTCCCACTCGATGGTTGCCGGCGGCTTGGAGGTGCAGTCGAGCACCACACGGTTGATCTGACGGCATTCATTGGTGATACGCGTCGAAATCGTGGCAAGCACATCGTACGGAATGCGAGACCAGTCTGCGGTCATGGCGTCTTCGGAGGAAACCGGACGAAGCACGATCGGCGAACCGTAGGTACGCTCGTCGCCCTGCACACCCACGGAATGCACATCGGCAAGGAGCACGACCGGGCACTGCCAGATATCGCGGTCAAGACCGGCCTTGGAAAGCTCCTCGCGAGCGATGGCGTCGGCCTCGCGAAGCAGATCCAGACGCTCCTTGGTGATCTCGCCGATGATGCGGATGCCGAGGCCCGGGCCAGGGAACGGCTGACGCCAGACGATTTCGTCCGGCAATCCAAGCTCGGTACCGATGGCACGAACCTCATCCTTGAACAGGGTGCGCAGTGGCTCGACGAGCTGGAACTTGATGTCGTCCGGCAGGCCACCCACATTGTGGTGCGACTTGATGTTGGCTGCGCCGTCGCCGCCGCCGGATTCCACAACATCCGGGTAGAGGGTGCCCTGAACAAGGAACTTGACTTCCTTGCCGGAAGCGCCCGCCTCTTCGATGACCTGGCGCTGAGCCTTCTCGAACGTGCGAATGAACTTTTCGCCGATGATCTTGCGCTTCTTCTCCGGCTCGCTCACACCCTTCAGGGCGGTGAGGAAGTCTTCGGAGGCGTCCACGGCGATGAGCTTGATGCCGGTCGCCTCGACGAAATCATGCTTGACCTGCTCGGCCTCGCCCTTGCGCAGCAGACCGTGGTCCACGAACACGCAGGTGAGCTGATCGCCGATGGCCTTGTGCACGAGAGCCGCCGCGACTGCGGAATCAACGCCGCCGGACAGGCCGCAAATCACCTGTGCGTCGCCGACCTTCTCGCGGATCTTCGCGACCTGATCCTCGATGATGCTGGAGGCATCCCAATTGTTGCCGAGCCCTGCGCACTTGTGCAGGAAGGTCTCGATGAGCTGCTGGCCCATCGGGGTGTGCTTGACTTCAGGATGCCACTGCACGCCGTACAGTTTGCGGGATTCGTCCTGCATGGCGGCAACGGGCGCGCCCTCGGTATGCGCCAGCACTTCAAAGCCCTCCGGCGCGGTCTTGACGGCCACGCCATGGCTCATCCACGTGTTCTGATCGGCGGGGGAGCCGTCGAGCAGACCTTCCGACTTGTCGATGAAGGTCTCGGTCTTGCCATATTCGCCAAGGGCGGCCTTGTCGACATTCGCGCCCAAGGCATAGGCCATGGCCTGGAAGCCGTAGCAGATGCCCAGTACGGGAACGCCGGCCTCGAACAGTTTCTTGTCCACACGCGGCGCGCCAGGCTCGAACACCGAAGCCGGACCACCGGAAAGGATGATGGCCTGCGGATCCTTGGCCAGCATCTCGTCGACCGGCATGGAATGCGGCACAAGCTCCGAATAAACATTGGCTTCACGCACGCGACGTGCGATCAGCTGGGCGTACTGGGCTCCGAAATCAACAACGAGCACAGGACCTGCAGCCATAACACTCTCCCTTTTGATATGAGGTATGAAGAAGCAACAATATTAACTGTTCTATTGTGGCGACGCGAGCAGACATTGGAAACGCTGTGAACAGAAAGTGAACAAACCTCACAATTGCTTACTACGCATGGTTCAACACGCCGCATGCAAGTATTGCAAAACGAACGTGAAAAAGGTGCGAAGGTAGCTCAATATCGTTGATATTGAGCCGTTTATCAATCTTTTTGATACCATGTGAAGTATTCACAAATCTCCCGATAAAAGTTCTCATTTTCTAACAGAAACGACACACTTGCGCACACAGTCGCAAAAAAACAGCAAAAAGTCGCACCTCGCTCGTAATATGCTCAAGTGATTGGGAATGAATCGTTCCGCGGAACCGCAAGGTTTTGCGAGATTCAGGACCGAATGAAAATAAACAATCGCACAACACAGTGCAGGAGTACAGGAGTACACATGACGAGTCCTGTTATTGGCACCCCTTGGAAGAAGCTGAACGCTCCGGTTTCCGAGGAAGCTATCGAAGGCGTGGATAAGTACTGGCGTGCAGCCAACTACCTCTCCATCGGCCAGATCTATCTGCGTAGCAACCCGCTGATGAAGGAGCCTTTCACCCGCGAAGACGTCAAGCACCGTCTGGTCGGTCACTGGGGCACCACCCCGGGCCTGAACTTCCTCATCGGCCACATCAACCGTCTCATCGCTGATCACCAGCAGAACACTGTGATCATCATGGGCCCGGGCCACGGCGGCCCGGCTGGTACCGCTCAGTCCTACCTGGACGGCACCTACACTGAGACCTTCCCGAAGATCACCAAGGACGAAGCTGGTCTGCAGAAGTTCTTCCGCCAGTTCTCCTACCCGGGCGGTATCCCGTCCCACTACGCTCCGGAGACTCCGGGCTCCATCCACGAAGGTGGCGAGCTGGGTTACGCCCTGTCTCACGCCTACGGCGCTGTGATGAACAACCCGAGCCTGTTCGTTCCGGCCATCGTCGGCGACGGCGAAGCTGAGACCGGCCCGCTGGCCACCGGCTGGCAGTCCAACAAGCTCGTCAACCCGCGCACCGACGGTATCGTGCTGCCGATCCTGCACCTCAACGGCTACAAGATCGCCAACCCGACCATCCTGTCCCGCATCTCCGACGAAGAGCTCCACGAGTTCTTCCACGGCATGGGCTATGAGCCGTACGAGTTCGTCGCTGGCTTCGACAACGAGGATCACCTGTCGATCCACCGTCGTTTCGCCGAGCTGTTCGAGACCGTCTTCGACGAGATCTGCGACATCAAGGCCGCAGCCCAGACCGACGACATGACTCGTCCGTTCTACCCGATGATCATCTTCCGCACCCCGAAGGGCTGGACCTGCCCGAAGTTCATCGACGGCAAGAAGACCGAAGGCTCCTGGCGTTCCCACCAGGTCCCGCTGGCTTCCGCCCGCGATACCGAGGCTCACTTCGAAGTCCTCAAGAACTGGCTCGAGTCCTACAAGCCGGAAGAACTGTTCGACGAGAACGGTGCCGTGAAGCCGGAAGTCACCGCCTTCATGCCGACCGGCGAACTGCGCATCGGTGCCAACCCGAATGCCAACGGTGGTGTGATCCGCGAAGAGCTGAACCTGCCGGCCCTCGAAGACTACGAGGTCAAGGAAGTCGCCGAGTACGGCCACGGCTGGGGCCAGCTCGAAGCCACCCGTCGTCTGGGCGTCTACACTCGCGACATCATCAAGAACAACCCGGACTCCTTCCGCATCTTCGGACCGGACGAGACCGCTTCCAACCGTCTGCAGGCCGCTTACGACGTCACCAACAAGCAGTGGGACGCCGGCTACCTGTCCTCCCAGGTTGACGAGCACATGGCTGTCACCGGCCAGGTCACTGAGCAGCTCTCCGAGCACCAGATGGAAGGCTTCCTCGAGGCCTACCTGCTCACCGGTCGTCACGGCATCTGGAGCTCCTACGAGTCCTTCGTGCATGTGATCGACTCCATGCTGAACCAGCACGCCAAGTGGCTCGAGGCTACCGTCCGCGAGATCCCGTGGCGCAAGCCGATCTCCTCCATGAACCTGCTCGTCTCCTCCCACGTGTGGCGTCAGGATCACAACGGCTTCTCTCACCAGGATCCGGGTGTCACCTCCGTCCTGCTGAACAAGTGCTTCAACAACGATCACGTGATCGGCATCTACTTCCCGGTGGATTCCAACATGCTGCTCGCTGTGGCTGAGAAGTGCTACAAGTCCACCAACATGATCAACGCGATCATTGCTGGTAAGCAGCCGGCCGCTACTTGGCTGACCCTGGACGAAGCTCGCGCTGAGCTCGAGAAGGGCGCTGCCGAGTGGGAGTGGGCTTCCACCGCCAAGTCCAACGACGAAGCCCAGATCGTGCTCGCCTCCGCTGGCGACGTTCCGGCTCAGGAGATCATGGCTGCTGCCGACAAGCTCAACGAGCTCGGCATCAAGTTCAAGGTCGTCAACGTTGTGGATCTGGTCAAGCTGCAGTCCACCAAGGAGAACGATCAGGCTATCTCCGACGCTGACTTCGCTGACCTGTTCACCGAAGACAAGCCGGTCCTGTTCGCTTACCACTCCTACGCTCGCGACGTGCGTGGTCTGATCTACGATCGCCCGAACCACGACAACTTCAACGTCCACGGCTACGAGGAGCAGGGCTCCACCACCACCCCGTACGACATGGTTCGCGTGAACAACATCGACCGCTACGAGCTCGTTGCCGAAGCTCTGCGCATGATCGATGCTGACAAGTACGCCGACAAGATCAACGAGCTCGAAGCCTTCCGTCAGGAAGCCTTCCAGTTCGCAGTCGACAACGGCTACGATCACCCGGATTACACCGATTGGGTCTACTCCGGCGTCAACACCACCAAGCAGGGTGCTGTCTCCGCTACCGCCGCAACCGCTGGCGATAACGAGTGAGTCTAGCCTCTATAGGCTGATCGCTTGAAGAAAACCCCAGAGGATTCGTCCTCTGGGGTTTTCTGTTTACTCTTCACCGTCTGTTCGCAACACCGTTTCATGAGATGCGTGTCTGTTACCGTTCACGCATTACAATGGCACATGGTGCGAAACAGCGCAGTCACACACCTTAAAAACAACGAATAGGAGCAGACATCGTGAGTCTAACCAGCGTCACCATTATCAGCCCTGAAGCAGCAAACGGCCGCAACGTCGTGGCCCTTGGCGTCACCAAGGCATTCGCAGCTGCCAAGAAGACGGCCGTGTTCCGTCCGGCGGTTTGTCGCAAGGAAACCTTCACCGACGTTCTTCTTGAAGCAAGCAACTCGGGGCTGAGCCGTGAACAATCCGTCGGTGTTTGCCCGAAGCGTGCACGCACCGACAAGGAAGGTTCCCGGGCCGATATCGTGGCCGCCTACACGGAAGCCATCGAAACCGCCCAGCCTGAAGCCGTGGTTGTTGTCGGAACGGACAAATCCGCCATCAACGACCCGTCCATCTTTGCGTTCAATGCTGACGTAGCCGCTGATCTTAAGTCTGTCGTGCTTCTTGCCGTATGCACCATCAACCGCACTCCGGAACAGGTCCTGGGCACTGTCGAGGCGTCGAAGACCATCATCGAGAATGCAGGCAGCAAGGTCGCCGGCGTGTTCATCACCGGATGCAAAGACGAACAGGTGGAACCTCTCAAGGAGGAGTTCGCAGCTTACGAGGTGCCGGTGTGGACGTTACCCGCCGTTGATTTTGACGAGGAAGACGCCGTGACCAAAGCCACGGAGGCATTCGAGGCGAATGTCAACGCCGAAGAGCTTATCTCCGCTGTTGAGGCTCCATTCGAGGCGCCGACCACGCCATACGCATTCCAGTACAGTCTGCTGGGCAAGGCCAAGGCGGACAAGAGAACCATCGTGCTTCCGGAAGGATCCGAAGACCGCATCATCAAGGCGGCCGACTATCTGCTTGAGCGTGATATCGTCGATCTGATCATCGTCGGAGACAGGGAAGGCATTCTCGCCCGCGGCGAGGAGCTTGGTCTCAAATTCCTTGAAAAGGCGCAGTTCCAGGCCAAGGATGACGAGGAAGTGCTCGCTCCGATGGTCGCCAAGCTGTGCGAACTGCGCGCCAAGAAGGGCATGACCGAGGAACAGGCTCGCAAGCAGCTCGCCGACGACAGCTACTTCGGTACCATGCTTGTGGTGCTCGGCAAGGCTGACGGTCTGGTTTCCGGATCCATCAACTCCACGGCCAACACCGTACGCCCGGCCCTGCAGGTCATTAAGACCAAGCCGGGTTCCTCCCTCGTGTCCGGTGCGTTTCTCATGTGCTTCAAGGACCATGTCGCAGTGTTCTCCGATTGCGCCATCAACCTGAACCCGTCCGCTGAGCAGCTTGCGGAAATCGCCATCCAGTCCGCCGAAACGGCAAAGGCGTTCGGCCTCGATCCGAAGGTCGGCATGCTGTCGTATTCCACGCTGGGATCCGGCAAGGGACCGGACGTCGATCTCGTGGAGGAAGCAACCGCACTCGTGAAGGAGAAGGCTCCGGACCTCGCGGTCGTCGGTTCCATCCAGTTCGACGCGGCTTGGTCGCCGACCGTTGCAGCCACCAAGGCCAAGGGCAACGATGTGGCTGGCCATGTCAATGTGTTCGTGTTTCCGGATCTGTGCGCGGGCAACATCGGGTACAAGGCCGTCCAGCGTTCCTCCGGCGCAGTGGCCGTCGGTCCGGTGCTGCAGGGACTGAACCGACCGGTCAACGACCTGAGCCGAGGCGCAACCGTGCAGGACATCATCAACACGGTTGCCCTGACCGCCATCGAAGCCCAGTAAAACGCTATTTTGTAGCAAGCAAAGAGTAATCTAAAGTTTGGAAAGTCGCGCAAGCGGCACATCGATTAACACATGGAGGATGCCCACAATGGCGAAAACCGTCCTTGTCATCAATTCCGGTTCCAGCTCTATCAAGTATCAGCTGGTTGATCTTGAAACCGGTGAAGGTATTGCTTCCGGCCTGGTCGAGAAGATCGGCGAGCCGGTTGACGGCCACTACAAGCACGAGTTCAACGGCGAGAAGCATGAGCTGGAAGAGCCGATCCACGACCACGAGCAGGGTCTGAAGCGCGTGCTCGGCTTCTTCAACGAGTTCGGTCCGAAGCTGGACGAGGCCGGCATCGTGGCTGTTGGTCACCGCGTGGTGCAGGGTGGTTCCATCTTCCCGAACCCGGCTCTGGTCACCGACAAGACCATCAACCAGGTCAAGGACCTCGCCGTGCTCGCGCCGCTGCACAACGGTCCGGAAGCCAAGGGTGCTGAAGTCATGCGCGCGCTCCTGCCGGACGTCCCGCAGATCTTCGTGTTCGATTCCTCCTTCTTCTTCCAGCTGCCGAAGGCCGCAAGCACCTACGCGCTGAACAAGGAAATCGCCGACCAGTACCACATCCGCCGTTACGGCGCCCATGGCACCTCCCACGAGTTCATCTCCTCCGTGGTGCCGAGCGTCATCGGTAAGCCGGCTGAAGGCCTCAAGCAGATCGTGCTGCATATCGGCAACGGCGCTTCCGCCTCCGCCGAAGTTTCCGGCAAGCCGGTCGAGACCTCCATGGGCCTGACTCCGCTCGAAGGCCTCATGATGGGTGGCCGTACCGGCGATATCGATCCGGCCGTCGTCTTCCACCTGATCCGCAACGCCCACATGAACGTGGACGAGCTCGACGCTCTGTTCAACAAGCGTTCCGGCATGATGGGCATGACCGGCTTCGGCGACCTCCGTGAGGTTCACCGTCTGGTCGCCGAAGGCAACGAGGACGCCAAGCTGGCTCTCGACGTCTACGTACACCGCATCGTCGGCTACATCGGCAACTACACCGCTCAGATGGGCGGCGTAGACGTGATCACCTTCACCGCAGGCGTCGGCGAGAACGATGACGTGGTCCGCAAGATGGTGTGCGACAAGCTCGCCCCGTTCGGCGTCAAGCTGGACGAAGAGAAGAACGCCACCCGTTCCAAGGAACCGCGCATCATCTCCACCCCGGATTCCAAGATCACCATCTGCGTCATTCCGACCAACGAGGAGCTGGCAATCGCCCGCAAGTCCGCGGCAATCGCAGAAGCAGGCGAAGACACTTACGGCAACGTCTTCTCCAAGTGAGCGAGGAGATCCCGCAGTCAAATGATTGAAGGGACCATATAAGAGGACCGTACGTTCCATCGGCATCAAATCCAATGCCAATGGGACGTACGGTCCTTTCTTTTTCGAATAATCCTTATGTTTCACCGCTTTTAAGGTTTCGATCGCCGAACGTTTCCAATCGTCCCAGACAACACCTTTCCATATCCGTTCATGATCCGCATAATGGGGGAGGGGCTGGTAGTACGATACGAAACGTTGTGCCTAACGCGCATACGTCGCATGTTGAGAGAAGCGGTTGATTGTTGTGGTAAGACGTCGTTTTGTCGGTCTGAATGGCCTCAAGGGCATCGCCTTGATCGCGATAGTGTTGTATCACTGCGACCAGGGCACTCTGCGGGGCGGATTCCTAGGTGTTGACATATTCTTCACCATTTCAGGTTTTCTGATTTTCTCGTCGTTGCTGAATCATATTGATTCCGGCAAGGGAATAGGTTTCAAGGAATATTACCTCAAGCGTCTGCGCAGAATATACCCGGCGTTGATTCTGATGATTCCCGTCACCGTATCGTTGGCATGGTTCATCAACCAAGACATGTTGGTGGACATTAACAACCAGATAGTGACGGCTATGCTGGGTTGTTACAACTGGTATGCCATCGGCAGTGGCGCCAGCTATTTCTCGCAGATGAATCCAGACATGTTCCGTCATCTGTGGTTCATGTCGGTGCTGATGCAGTTCTATCTGTTGGCTCCTTTGCTGATCTACCTGCTTCGAAAAATTCTGGTACGTTGGGTGCCGGTGGCGGTACTTGCCGGACTTGCCGTGTGCAGTGCGCTTTCCATGGGATTGCGGTATCACCCGGGAACCGATCCAACCAGAGTGTATTTCGGTTCGGACACACATGCCATGGGACTTTGGCTAGGTGCCATGCTGGCATGGCTGCTGATGATCATACGGCGTGGCAACGGTCGTCCGGAAGAAACGGCGATCATGGAACGCGCTCGTCTGGTCTGGAGCAAGATCGGCCCTGCGGCGGCTTTTGTGGCATTACTGATTCTGTTATGGATGATGCAGCACGTTGAGCAGGGTCCTGCTGCCTTCTATGGAGGGATTTTCGCGGCTTCGCTACTTTCAGTGGTTCTGGTCGCCGGTTCCATTCCTTTCGGATCTTGGATGCAGGATCTGCTGGTGTTCAAACCATTTGATGTGGCCGGCCGATATTCATACGGCATTTACCTGTGGCATTGGCCTTTATGGTTGTTCACCAAGGCGATGTTCCCCCAGTGGGGTGCTCGGCATCTGGGATGGATGCTGCTAATCACACTCGCTCTTACCGCATGTTGTACCGCCATGTCGTGGAAGTTGGTAGAACAGCCCGTCGCCCGTGGCGGATTTATCGCCATGATTCGCCCGCTGCCAGAAAACGGAATGTGGGATGTAACCAGATGCTGGATTACGATCGCCGTGGTATTGAGTACATGCTTGATGTCCGGATACGCGGTAGCCAACGCACCAAAGCAGACCAGTGTGGAACGCGCGTTGGAAGAGAATGCGAAAATGCTGAAAGAGCAGCAGGGCATGCACCTCGACTTCGATAGGAAGCATCCGCCAGCGCCCAAGAAACCCGCATACACCATGCCTGACGGGCAGCAGATGGTCGCATTCGGTGACTCGGTGATGCTTGCCTCCAGTAAAGGTTTGCAATCCGTTTTTCCCGGAATCACTGTTGATGCGGAAACCTCACGTTCGATGACCAAGGCATTGGGACTTATAGACCAAGCCAAAAGCCAGCCGGAAGGATTGCGCCAATGGGTGCTGGTCGGCTTGGCTACGAATTCAGCGGTGACCGATGGCCAACTCAATGACATACTGAACGACATTGGACCGGATCATGTGCTTGTGCTGATTAATGCGCATGCCCCCGTGTCTTGGGTCCCCGGAACGAACGACGCGTTGAGCAACTTCGCGGCCGCCCATTCCGACAACGTTGTTCTCGTTGACTGGGACGCTACGATTTCGGCGCATCCTGATGAGCTTGCCGGAGATGGTATTCACCCTGGCATGTCCAATACGCTGTACGCCCAGGCTGTCAAGGATGCGATTGCGAACTGGATCAAGCAAGGACACTGAAACATCCTTCTTGCGAATCGCGGCAAAGCAGTTTTGCGATGAATATGAGGAATCCCCCTGACTCGTTTGAGCAGGGGGATTCCTCATAACCTTTTAGGATCTGAACGGACTCAGTCTTCCTGATGCTGCGGAGCCGACAGAAAATGCTCTTCACTCGGCAGCAGAGCATTCAACAGCACGGCCACAACGAACGCCACGGCGATGCAATTGGATGCGAAGATGGACTGGAACAGCGGCGGGAAGTTGACGAAAATGTCGCCGACCTGCGTGAAACCGATACCGATGGTGAGACTCAACGCCGCAATGGTGATGTTGCGCTGCGTATAGCCGGCCTCGGAAATCATCTGGAAGCCAGACAGGATGATGTTACCGAACATCATGATGGTGCAGCCACCAAGCACGGCCTGCGGCAGGGAATTGAACACTTCCGCCACGGCAGGCACGAAGCTGGCTATCACCAGAATCAGACCACCGGAAAGAATCACCTTACGGTTGACGACCTTGGTCATGGCGACCAAGCCGATATTCTGTGCGAACGACGTCAACGGCAAGCAGCCGAACAGGCCGGAGACGGAGGAGATGAGACCGTCGCCTGCAATGGCGCCCGCAGTCTCCTTATCGGTAGGCTGACGGTCGAGACCAACCTTGGTGAGCGCAGCGGTATCACCCAGCACCTCAACGGAAGACACGACATACAGCAGGGCGAAGGAGATGATCGCGCCCGGATCGAATTCAAGCTGGAACGGCATGAAATGCGGCACGGACACAACCTGCAGATTCGCGAAACCAGAGAAATCGACCTTGCCCATGAAAATCGCGACAACATAGCCGACAACCAAGCCGAACAGCACGGAAAGCTGCTTGGCAGTACCCTTCATCAGCAGCTGGAACGCCAAGCAGGCGACCAGCGAAATCAGACCGAGCGTGAGATTCTGCCAGCTTCCGAAATCCTCAGCGCCGGAACCGCCGCCGAAACTGGTGGCACCAACGGAAAGCAGTGAGAAACCAATCGACGTAACCACAATCGCGGATACGATCGGCGGCACGAAGCGACGCCAATACTTGGCCGTCAAACCAAGCGCAACCTCCAACAGGCCACCAAGCACAACCGCGCCGGCGACCGCGCCGTAGCCTTGGTTCTGGGCGATCGACATGGCAGCAGCCACATAGGTGAAGGAAATGCCAGTGACCATCGGCAGGCGGGAGCCGATCAGCCACACGCCATACAGCTGAAGGCAGGTGCCCAGACCTGCCACCAGCAGACCGGCCTGAATAATCGTGGCAGACTGCTCGGCACTCATGTTGGCGGCGGAAGCCACCAAGAAAATCGGAGCCAGATTGGCCACGAACATCGCCATGACATGCTGCAGGCCGAACGGGATGCCCTTCCAGAACGAAACAGGCGCGTCCAGGCTGCTAAGCGCTTCAAAGGAAACGCCCTTCTTCTCGTTCGTGTTGTCTTTCTTCTTCTCTTCTCTCACAATGAATCCTCTCTTATTCATGCTGCGATGAGTAACAGGTTGTAATGGTTTCTGATGCGCGCCCGTGAGATGCGACGATCAGGAGCGGAATTCGATGGTACCGGTTTCCGGATCCATCGACTCCACGATTGCCAGGGAATCAACGTCGTATCCCGCTGCGCGCAGCTCATCGCCGCCGCCTTGGAAACCCTTCTCCACCGCGATGCCGATGCCCTCGACCGTCGCTCCGGCATCATGGCACAGATTGATCAGGCCCTTCAGAGCCTTGCCGTTGGCCAGGAAGTCATCAAGCAACAGCACATGGTCGCCCTCGTTGAGATACCTCTTGGACACGATGACGGGGAATTCCTTCTGCTTGGTGAAGGAGTAGACGGTGGTGGTGTACTGGTCGCCATCGAGATTGATGGACTGCGCCTTCTTGGCGAACACCACAGGCGCATTGCCGAAATGACGCGCGGCAACACAGGCGATACCAATGCCGGAAGCTTCAATGGTCAGGATCTTGTTGATGGTTTTACCGGCAAAATGTTCCGCCCAAGCGGCACCCATGTGGTCGAACAATTCGACATCGCACTGGTGGTTGAGGAAAGCATCCACTTTCAGCACATTACCTGGCTTGACGGTACCCTGCAGGCGAATGCGCTCTTCGAGCTCCTTCATGAATCCCCTTAGATTGTTGGCCGCATAAGGCGGCGTTGATGTTGACATACGGTGAACCGCATATAAACGTTCAGCATACGCGCGTCAATTGACCATGCGAGTGTTGCGCTGACCTGCATGTGTGATAGACATGAATTTCGCAGTAATCGACTTCGAATCTTCATGGAAAGAGGAACCGGTGGAGCAGAATATGGGACCAGTCCTGTGCGATCCGCAAAGTCTGATCAAGGACCTCAATCCGCAGCAAATGGAAGCGGTGAAGTACTACGGACAAGCCCTGCTCATCGGAGCTGGTGCCGGATCCGGTAAGACCCGCGTGCTCACCAGACGCATCGCATGGCTGCTGGCACATGGTTTTTGGGCGAGCAGCATTCTCGCCATCACCTTTACGAACAAGGCCGCGGCCGAAATGCGCGAACGCCTTGCGGCCCTCGTAGGGCCTGAAGCCGAACACATGTGGATCTCCACCTTCCATTCCGCGTGCGTGCGCATCCTCCGACGTGACGGCAAGGAAATCGGTCTTACCTCAGGATTTTCCATTTATGACACGGCTGATTGCGAACGTTTGGTCAAGCTCATCAGCGGCGATTTGAACATCGATACGAAGCGGTATACGCCGCGCATGCTATTGGGCAAGATCTCGGATTGCAAGAATTCGTTGATTTCATGGCAGGACCAGCTGAAAAGCGTGAACTGCGACTACAAGCCCGGCCAGCGCGGATATCAGGTTTCGGCCGGCGACGTCGACGAGCTGGTCGCCGTGATGTATGCGGAGTACCAGTACCGTCTGGCCATGGCGAATGCCGTGGATTTTGACGATCTGATCATGCGCACCGTCGAATTGTTCCAGCGTTGCCCACAGGTGAGCGAATATTACCGGCATAAGTTCCGTTATATTTTCGTGGACGAGTATCAGGACACCAACCATGCGCAATATGTGCTCGTACGTGAGCTTTCCGGCATTGATTCGGGAGAACAGCCCGATCCACATATGCGAGGGGCAGGCCGTGTCGGACCGTCTTGGATTACGGTGGTGGGCGATTCCGACCAGTCGATTTATGCGTTCCGAGGCGCGGATATTCGTAATATTCAGGATTTCGAGCAGGATTTCCCTAACGCGAAAACCATCATGCTCGAACAGAATTATCGTTCGACGCAGACCATTCTCGACGCAGCCAATGCGGTGATCGCAAGAAATGAAAATCGCAAGCCGAAAAAACTGTGGACGGCACTTGGCGAAGGCGACAAAATCGTCGGATACGCGGCCGACAACGCGCAACAGGAAGCCGGATGGATCGCCAACGAAATCGCACGAATCCACAACGAGGAAGGCGTGGCGTATCGCGACATCGCCATCATGTATCGAGCCAACGCGCAATCACGCTCGCTCGAAGAGGCCATGATCAATGCCAACCTGCCGTATCAGCTCGTCGGCGGCACCAAATTCTACGAACGCAGGGAAATCAAGGATGCGCTCGCGTATTTGCAGGCCATCGTGAATCCTGCGGACAATGTGAACGTTCGACGTATCCTCAATGTGCCGAAGCGCGGACTGGGCGTTCGTGCGGAAGGACTCGTTGCCTCGTATGCTGATGCCCATGGCACCACTTTTTTCGAAGCGATCGAACATATGGAACAGATCGAAGGCATGTCCACGCGCACGACGAAACCGTTGAGTGCGTTCCGAGACATGATGCATGAGCTTGCGGCTTTTGCGAAGGACCATGACACGAAGCCATCCGAAGTGGTTGCCGAAGTGCTTGCCAAGAGTGGGATTTTGGAAGAGCTGCAGCGCTCCGAGGATCCGCAGGACGCTTCCCGCGTCGATAATCTTTCCCAGCTGCAATCAGTGGCGGCGGAATTCGAGCAGAACACGCCAGACGCCACATTGGCGGGATTTTTGGAAACCACCGCGTTGGTGGCCGATTCCGACCAATTGCCAGGGGAGAACGAAGATTCCGGCAAGGTGACGATGATGACCCTGCATACCGCAAAGGGTCTGGAATACCCGTATGTGTTCCTGACCGGCATGGAGCAAGGCACATTCCCACACCAGCGTGCCATGGAAGACACCAGCGAACTGGCAGAGGAGCGCCGTCTCGCCTACGTGGGCATCACTCGCGCGAAGCGACGCCTGTATGTGACACGCGCGGCCGTACGCGCGCAATGGGGGCAAGCCAGCGACATGATGCCCAGTCAGTTCCTCGATGAGATTCCAGACGAACTGATTGATTGGAAAAGACGCGAAGCTGGCGTCGAACGCATGCGTGCCAGCTGGCAGGATGACGACGACGAGTTCGGCGGCTGGGACGATGATGACGATTTCGGATCGATGTCATTCGGCGGTTCCTCGTATGGAAAGTCGGATTATGGTTCCTCATACGGTTCCGGCTCGCGGTGGTCTCGTTCCTCATACGGATCGTCTTCATATGGGGCAGGGCGCTCGCAGTACGGCGGCCCGGCTACGCAGGGCTCATCATCCTCGTATGGTTCCACATCCCGGCGCTCGTGCGGAGGATCGGGAACCGGTTCCTCATACGGCTCGTATGGTTCGTATGGCTCCGGCAAGTCAGGAGGGAAATCGGGCAAGGTCACCACGCGACGTGTCAAGCCGAAAAACAAGCCTGTGGATTTAACCAAATCCTCATCCGCAAGTCCGGCCGGTAGCCATAATGATCTGAACATTGCAGACGTGCATGTCGGCGACAAGCTTACGCATGATCATTTCGGGTTGGGTACGGTCATTGAAACGCAGGACAAGGGCATGAATTCGGTCATTACCGTTGATTTTGGCAATGGTGAGGTCAAGCGTCTGCTGTTGCGTATGGCACCCATTGAAATGCTATGACGGAGATGAAGAACGGATGAAATCTCCTCTGTAGCACGAAAAGGAGGAAAAAACAAGACTTTCTTTTTCAAAAAGACCCTGCAATAATCGGCGGTGTTTGTCTTTTTTGAGAGGAAGCTATGAATAAGAAACTGTACGCAGGCATTTCGCAGATCGTGCTCGGCATCTTGATCGCCATCGCGCCGCAGACCTTCGCTCACGTATGCGCGGTCAAAGAAACGCCGATGGCATGTCATTACACGGCTCAGGCCGCGCTCGGCATCGGCATCGTGATCGTGGCGCTTGGCATTGTCGGCCTGTTCGTATCCGATCAGACCCGCGCCGGTCTTGACCTCGCCAATGCGGTGCTCGGCGTGCTGACCATCGCCGTGCCGACCGTGCTCATCGGCGTGTGCAAGGGTGCCATGATGCGCTGCCATATGGTCACCTTGCCGACGCTGATCGTGCTCGGCGTGCTGCTGGCTGTACTTGCGGCAATCGCAGCATATCTCGATCTCAAGCCGGCGAAGCGCGCCTGACCCAATATGACGCAACACATCACCCTTGGCGGGTTGCCCCTGGTCAATCTCAAACGCAAACCGTTTCGTACCGCGGCGCTCACCATCGTCGTCGCCATGCTTACCGTGGCCTTCTATGGTGGTTCACTGCTGTCCATGAACCTTGAAGCCGGCTTGAACAGCATGCAGGAACGTATGGGCGCCGATCTCATGGTCACGCCGCAAAACACCAAAAACGAAGCCGAAGCGTTGCTGACCAACGGATCGGCAAGCACGTTCTACTTCACCAACGAGATCACCGACGAAGTGGCAAAAGCCGACGGCATCGACGAAATCACGGAACAAACATATATCTCATCGTTGGCCGCCGCATGCTGCGACGAGAAAGTCCAGATCATCGGATTCAACCCCGATACCGACTTCGTGATCACCCCTTGGATCGCATCGCAGTTCGACGGCACGCTCCAGCGCGGCCAGATCGTTGCAGGAGCCAGCATCAGCGTGTCGGGCAACAACACGGTCAAACTCTATGGGCACGAATTCCCCGTGGCGGCGCAACTCGCCAATACCGGCACGTCGCTCGACAATTCCGTGTTCGTGAACATGCAGACCGTTCCCGACGTGGTCGGATATTCCGCCAAGGTGGGGCATGCCGCCATTCCGGAGGAATATGCCGACAAAGCCGTTTCCGCCGTGCTCATCAAGGTCAAGGACGGTTACTCCGCCCAGCAGGTCGCTTCGAACATCACCAAAACAACAGGAATCAAAAGCCTCGGATACGTGTATCCGGGGGGCATCACAGCCACAACGAAATCCAATCTGAACGTGATCATTCGCTACGTGACCCTTTTCGTCGCGGTGTTCTGGGTCATGGGGCTGGTCGTGCTGCTTGCTGTGTTCTCGTCCGCCATGAACGAACGCAAACGTGAATTCGCCGCGTATCGCATTCTTGGTGCCAATCGTTCCACTTTGGTCGGCATCATCGTGAAGGAATCGGCCATGATCGGAGCTTTGGGCGGTGTGATAGGCATTGCGGTCGCGTCGCTGGCGATTTTCCCGTTCAGCACGCTTATCGGACGGCAGCTGCAGTTGCCGTATCTGCAAACCAACATGTGGAATGTGTTGGCATTGATCGCAGTGAGTTTCGTGTTCGCGGTGCTTACCGGACTGCTCGCCTCCGTGACGACGGCGGTGAAACTTTCCGCTCCCGAAACCTATCTGACTTTGAGAGAAGGTGAATGATGGCGGAAAACACGGTTCTCGAAGTACAAGAGCTCACTCGCGAGTTCACCCGTCGCGGCAAACCGTTCGCAGCCGTGGACCATGTGGATTTCAGGCTGGGCCAAGGCGAGTTCGTGGCGATCGTCGGCCGTTCGGGCAATGGCAAAAGCACATTGTTGAATCTCATCACCGGACTGCTGAAACCCACATCGGGCTCTATCGACTTGGACGGCAATGACGTGACGCGGTTGAACGACAAACAAATGTCAGTCGTACGCAATCGGATCGTCGGATTCGTCACGCAAAGCCAGACATTGCTGCCGAATCTCACGGCACTCGACAATGTGATTCTTCCTTCCGTGCTGTGCAACGGCAAAACGGCGCAGCGCGATGTTGAGATACCTGCGGATTCGTCTGATGCGAAATCAGTGGAAGAAACCGTATCCGACGCATCTTCCGAACAGACGGTTGACGACGGACTTCCGGACGTCATCGCGGCGGCTCCGGTATCGAAAACACACAACGATCCCGTTCAGGACCATGCCATGGAACGTGCGCACGCATTGCTGCGCCGACTGCAGGTCGACGATTTGGCGGAATGCTACCCGAAAGAGCTTTCCGGCGGCGAAATGAGACGCGTCAGCATAGCGCGAGCTCTGATGAATGGTCCGAAACTTCTGATAGCGGACGAACCCACCGGAGATCTGGATGCCGAAAGCACTGCCATCGTCATGCGGCTGCTGCAGGAAGTGGCGCACGACGGCACCGCAGTGTTGATGGTCACCCATGATCCGGATGCCTTGACGTATGTGGATCGAATCTATCGCATGGACAGGGGAGTGCTGGCTGAAGCATAGCGGCGCCATGATGGCATGACATGCCGAAGAGGGCGAAACGACGAGCTCGTCCCGCCCTCATGTGTATTATTAACGATTGGTGTGCGCCCGCAAGGGAGCATACCGTCTGGAGTCTTAGCCCATCAGTGGGTCGGCGGCCGATACGAGCTGTTTACGGCACGTGTTCAAGTCGTTCGTGCGCATGCACGAAGAAGCACTGGAGAGGCTGGCTCAGCGCATATCGGAAACCGGTGTGCGCTCCGTTCAGACAACGACAGAACAAACAAAGGATTAAACCAATGACGAACGTTCAGCGTTCTCGCCGTCAGGTGCGCCTTTCCCGCGCCCTCGGCATCGCTCTGACCCCTAAGGCTCAGCGCATCTTCGAAAAGCGTCCGTACGCTCCGGGTGAGCACGGCCGCACCCGCCGTCGCACTGAGTCCGATTACGCAGTGCGTCTGCGCGAAAAGCAGCGTCTTCGCGCTCAGTATGGCATCTCTGAGAAGCAGCTTCGCGCCGCTTACGAGAAGGGCACCCACACCGCCGGCCAGACCGGTAACGCCATGCTGATCGATCTCGAGACCCGTCTCGACGCCCTGGTCCTGCGTGCAGGCTTCGCCCGCACCACCGCTCAGGCACGTCAGTTCGTGGTTCACCGCCACATCCTCGTTGACGGCAACATCGTCGACCGCCCGTCCTATCGCGTCAAGCCTGGCCAGACCATTCAGGTCAAGGCCAAGAGCCAGACCATGGTTCCGTTCCAGATTGCGGCCGAAGGCACTCACCGCGATGTGCTGCCGCCGGTTCCGGGCTATCTGGACGTCAACCTGCCTTCCCTGAAGGCCACCCTGACTCGCAAGCCTGAAGCCGAGGAAATCCCGGTGCAGGTCAACATCCAGTACGTGGTCGAATTCTACGCCCGCTGATCTGGATCTACATACTGTAAGAACATACAGTATAAGGACATACAGCAAGAGCCTCGCAATCGTCAGGATTGCGAGGCTCTTCGCTATCTCAAGCGCATGTGCGGCCTTTTTAAGCAACGGGAAGCCTTCAGTCGCCGATGATGCCGCCTACTATGCCGCTCACAATCGTCATAACAAGTGAGCCAAGCACAGACCATGCGAATCCGTCAATAGTGACGCCCACAGAGAAAAACGACAGCGCCAACCATGACGCAAGCTGCATGAACAGCCAATTGATCACCAGTGCGACCAGTCCGAACGAAACAATCGAGAACGGCAACGCTATGACATGGATAATCGGCTTTATGGAAGCATTGATAAGCGCCATGAACAAGGCGAACGCCGCGATGCCAAGCACAGGGGGCTCGCCAATGGCGTGCATGCCGGGCAGAACCGCAACCATAACGCCCGCCGCGACGGTAAGAATTAGCCAACGTGAAATAAAATGACCCATAACAACATCGTATAGCACGGATTTGCTCAAACCGTGAGGGTAGCATGGAACCCATGTTGCTTCATCTTCATCTTGTCCGACACGGGCAGACGTTTTTCAACCGATATAACAGGTTGCAGGGCTGGTCTAATTCTCCATTGACGGAATCTGGCATCGCCGACGCAGACAAAGCCGCAAACAAACTGAAGGAGTTCGATTTTGCCGCGGCATATTGCTCCGACACCACGCGTGCGCAAATGACAGCCCAGCGCATCCTCGACGTGAATGAGGCCGCAGGACACACCCGCCCCCAACTGGTCAGTGACATGCATTTCCGCGAACAGTTCTACGGCTATTTCGAAGGCCAGGATATGGGCGTGGCGTGGACCGCCGCGGGAGGGCCGCACGGTGCGAAGAACTACAACGACATCGTCGCAAAGTTCGGTCTTGGTGCGACCCGCGACTTCCTTAAGGAAGCGGATCCATTCCACGATGCCGAGTCCGACGTGGAATATTGGTCGAGAGTCGAGGAGGGATTCGCGCTGATCGCTTCGAATCCTGCGCTGAGGGACAGTGATGACGTGTTGCAGATTTCCCACGGCAACACGCTGCTGAGCCTTATGCACCGTTTCGCGCCGGAAGGCTATGACCTCAGCGAACGCCCTGCGAACGGATCGGTCACCACGCTCGATTTCGACACCAGTAAGCCTATCGCTGAAGCGGTAACCGTCGTATCGTATAACCAGTGACCGGCGGACGAAACTTGCCTTAGGTCTGGGCTTTTTACTACTGTTATGCGCGTGTTGTGTTCGCGGGCAACCGTGGGACTGAAAAGAGGTACAAGATGGGTGTTGGAGAAATCGCCGGTCTGATTGCGGCAATCGCTTTCGCGATTCTTGCCGGTTTCATGATCTACCCGTTGATTCGTCTCGGCAAACTGTTCGACCAGCTCGCCGAGACAGTCAAAGAAACGGGAGATCATGCGATTCCTGCGCTTGATGAGAGTGTGACCACGGTGCAGCAGGTCAACAAGTCGCTGGAAGACGTCAACAAGATTTCCGCAGCGGCTTCCACAACCGCCAATAATGTCAGCGCCCTGACCGATCTGTATGGATCCTTCTTGGGCAAGCCGGTTATCAAGGTTGCTTCCGCTGCATATGCCCTGAAAACCACCGCGCAGTCCTTCATGAACAAGAAGAACGTCAACAGCAATAACAAGGGGGAGTGATGTTCAAGCGTCTCTTCTGGATCTCCATTGGTGTGGGCATCGGTGCGGTGGCAGTGACCAAAGCACAGGCGTACGTCAAGGCCAACACCCCTGATGCGGCTCGACAATTTCTGTTCGGGCCGGATCAAGATCATGTCGCCGTGCGCACCCTTGAAGGTTTGTTCAATGAGTTCAACGAAACGCGTCGAGCCCGCGAGGCTGAACTTAATACCAAATACGCGGATAAGATCAGCTGATCTTATTCCCGTAACGTACGTTCGGACAACAATCACGAATTCGTTTGAAAGGCACCAGGCCTTTCAGCAAAAAAGGAGCTTAATCTCATATGCGCACTTCTGAAATCGCGAAGCGCTATCTTGATTATTTCGAAAAGCACGGCCATCTTATCGTGCCTTCGGCATCGCTGATCTCTCCAAACCCGACCACCCTGTTCACCATCGCAGGCATGGTCCCGTTCATCCCGTACCTCATGGGCGAGCAGACTCCGCCGAAGAGCCGCATGGCATCCAATCAGAAGTGCGTGCGTACCTTGGACATCGACGAGGTCGGCAAAACCACCCGTCACGGCACGTTCTTCCAGATGCTGGGCAATTTCTCCTTTGGTGATTACTTCAAGGAAGAAGCCATCCACTATGCGTATGAGCTGCTGACCACCCCGCAAGACAAGGGCGGCTACGGCTTCGATCCGGAGAAGCTGTGGATGACCACCTTCACCGACGACGAGGAAGCTCGTTCAATGTGGAAGAACGAGGGCGTTGACCCCGAACACATCCAGATCATGGGCATGGAGGACAACTTCTGGACCACCGGCGGCCCTGGCCCTGGCGGTCCGTGCTCCGAGATCTACGTGGATCGCGGACCTGAATACGGTGTGGAAGGCGGCCCGATCGCCGACGAGAACCGTTACATCGAAATCTGGGATCTCGTGTTCGAAAACTACGAGGTCGACAACGTCAAGTCCAAGACCGACCTGCACATCGTTGGCGAGCTCGAGAACAAGAACATCGATACCGGTGCCGGCTTGGAGCGTCTTGCCTATCTGATGCAGGGTAAGCAGAACATCTATGAGACCGACGAGGTCTTCCCGGTCATCGAAGCCGCCCAGAAGCTGTCCGGCCGCACGTATGGCGATGACGAAGCCATGGATGTGCGTTTCCGCATCGTGGCTGACCATGTGCGTTCCGCATTGATGATCATGTCCGATGGCGTACGTCCGTCCAACAACGGTCGCGGCTACGTGCTGCGCCGACTGCTTCGCCGCACAGTCAAGGCCATGCGCGAGCTCGGCGTGACCGATCCGGTCATGCCGACCCTGCTGCCGACCTCCAAGGCAGCTATGGAGCCGAGCTATCCGGAACTCAACGACACCTTCCACGATGTGTCCGAAGCCGCATATGGTGAAGAGGACGCGTTCCGTCGCACGCTGGAATCCGGCACCGAGATTTTCGACCTCGCTGTGGCCAAGGCCAAGGAATCCGGATCCGACGCCGTTTCCGGCGAAGATGCGTTCAAGCTGCACGACACCTACGGCTTCCCGATTGAGATCACCCTCGAAATGGCCGCCGATCAGGGCGTCAAGGTCGATGAGGCGAAGTTCCGCGAGCTCATGGCCGAGCAGAAGAGCCGTGCCCGTGCAGATGCCCTGAAGAAGCGTCACAATGTGGATCTGTCGGTCTATGACGATTTCAAGAAGACGCTGGTCCAGCCCATCGACTTCCTTGGTTACACCGACATGTCCGCCCGCGCCAAGGTGCTGGGCATCATGCAGGAAGGCAAGGGCTCCGTCCCCGCAGTCACCGGTCCGGCCACCATCGAAGTCATTCTCGACCGCACTCCGTTCTATGCGCAGGCCGGTGGCCAGCTCGCCGATCAGGGCGAGATCCTTTCCGACGATGGTGCTGTGCTCGAAGTCGACGATGTGCAGAAGCCGATCAAGGACCTCATCGTGCACCAGTGCCGCCTGACCGAAGGCACGTTGGTTGTCGGCGCCGAAGTCAACGCCAACATCGACCTTGACCGACGCGGTGCCATCGCCCGCGCGCATACCGCGACCCACATGGTGCACAAGGCGCTGCGTGAGGAGCTTGGCCCGCAGGCCACCCAGCGCGGCTCTGAAGATGCGCCGAACCGTTTGCGTTTCGACTTCCAATGGTCCAGCGCCCCGAGCAAGGATGCGATGAACTCCGTCGAGGCGCGTGTCAACGAGAAGCTGCGCGAAAACCTTGCCGTCACCACGCAGGAGATGAAGTTCGACGACGCCATCGCCTTGGGTGCCATGCACCTGTTCGGCGAGAAGTATGGCGACGTCGTGCGCGTGGTCTCCATCGGCGAAGATGGATGGAGCCGTGAGCTTTGTGGTGGTACCCATATCGACCATGTGGGCAAGATCGGTGCCATCAACATCATGTCCGAAGCCTCCATCGGCTCCGGCGTGCGTCGTGTCGATGCGGTTGTGGGCGAAAGCGCTTATGAGTTCAACGCTCGCGAGCATGCGCTGGTCTCACAGCTTTCCGACATGGTCAATGCCCGTCCGGACGAGCTTGCCGACCGTGTGAACGCACTGCTTGCCAGGCTCAAGGAATCCGACCGTCGTCTTGCGACCATGTACGAATCCCAGCTTGCGGCTTCCGTGCCTGCTTTGGTTTCCGAAACCAAGGCATCCCAGGCTCCGGTCAAGGTGGCAGCGAAGAACGTCGAGCACTTCGGCTCTTTCGACGCGCTGCGCAAGACCGTGCTGGATGTGCGCGGACAGCTTGGTGAGGAATTCCCGGTTGTGGTGGCTCTCGCCGGTGTGAACGAGGAAGGCAAGCCTATGGTTGCCGTGGCCACTAACGAGGCTGCACGCAAGCAGGGTATCAAGGCCGGCGATTTGGTTCGTGGCGCTTCCAAGATCCTTGGCGGTGGTGGCGGCGGCAAGCCGGACTTCGCCCAGGGTGGCGGCGCGGATGCCACCAAGATCAATGAGGCGCTTGAGGCTTTGGCCAATCAGGCCATGAAGGGCTGAACCACCAAGCATGGTTTGGCTTGGCATTGATTTAGGTGATGCCAGGGTTGGACTCGCACTGTCTGATCCTGGCATCACTCTTGCACACCCCGCAGGCAATATTCAGGTCTACGGGGATTCGTTCCGTGCATTGGACGAGGTCGTGGACGTCATCGAAGACGAATCGGTCGACCATGTGGTAGTCGGATTGCCGTTGCTACTAAGCGGAGAAGAAGGCAAAAGCGCGAAAAAAGCACGGCGATGGACTGTTAATCTTGAGAAGAGACTGCGTGTCGCAGTAGATGATGAGAACTATGCGCTAAAGGAAGTGCCGTCCATCGAATTGGTGGATGAGCGTCTAACTACGGTGACTGCACATCATCAGCTATTCGATGCGCAGGTCGGTGGACGAAAGCACCGTCCGATGGTCGACCAGCAGTCTGCAGTGGTGATATTGCAGACGGCCATCGACCGAAGAGAGAGACCAGAGGAGAGAGGCCTGTGACTGATAATCTCGACGATTTTTTCTCCGATAACGCGCAATGGGTGAATTCGTCGGATGATGCATCCTTCGTTTCGGCAATGCCTCCGCAACCACCGAAATCACGTAAGGACATGCGTCGTCACCGTGAGCAGAAGCGTCGTCGCCGCTATATCACCATTATCGCCGCTCTGGTGGTGATCGTGCTGATCGGTGTCGGCGGATTCTTCGGCGTGCGCGCGCTGAAACATTGGAAGGCCGTGAACGAAGCGAATTCTCAAAGCCAAATCGAGGATTACACGGGCCCAGGCGATAAAGGCGTGACGTTTGTCGTGGAATCCGGGCAGGGAGCCGCGGAAATCGCGGACAACCTTGTTAAAGCTAAAATCGTCAAATCCGCAGCCGCTTTCACTTCCGCAGTAAGCGGAGCTGGCGCCACGTTGTATCCGGGATCATACGCATTGAGGACGCATATGAGGGCGTCCGATGTGGTCAAGGTGCTTTCTGACCAAAGCCAGGCCGGCGGTTTTGCCGAAGTGCGTGCGGGTGAACGTGTGTCGGACGTCATCGAAAATGCGGCGAGTGTGTCCGGCTTGGATGTTTCACAGTTCCAAGCCGTGATGGACGGTGGCGGTGCTGGAATCCTTCCTGACGAGGCCGGCGGCAAATTCGAGGGATGGCTTGAACCAGGCAGCTACAATGTGCAAAACAAGTCAGCGGAAGACATCATCAAGGAAATGGTCGACGCGCGAGTGAGCAAACTCGATTCCTTGGGCGTACCTACAGGCAGCGAACGTGAGCGCATCCTGAATATCGCATCCATCGCGGAGGCGGAAGTCGGCAGCGAAAAATACTACGGCCAGGTGGCAAGAGTGATTCTCAACCGTCTTGACGCCGATATGGCTCTCGGCATGGATACCACGGTCGCCTACGGTCTTGGTATTTCCGCAAGCCAGTTGACCGATGACCAGTTGGGCGATGACAGCAACGCGTACAACACCAGAATCCACAAGGGACTGCCGCCCACGCCAATCAGCAACCCTGGAGATGGCGCGATCACAGCAGCCGTCAATCCTCCGGACGGCAAGTGGCTGTACTTTGTCACCACAAACCTGCAGACCGGCGAAACGAAATTCGTGGAAACCGAAGATGAGTTCTGGCAGATTCGCGACGAGTACAAGAACAACAACGAGAACGCGAACTGATCTCAGAATAAAACGCCAATCGCAATGCCTATCGCCCCAGCTGCCACAAGCGCTGGGGCGAACGGCGTTTTACCGGCATATGCGGTATGCTTCTGCGGATCGAAACGTGTCCACAAAACGAGCCATAACAAGCCGACCACACCAATCGCAAGCCACCAAAACACCACGGCGAACAGACCGAACATGCCGACTGCCAATCCCATCAGCAAGGTGGCGGTGACATCGCCAAAACCCAATGAACCAGGTTTCACCAAAGCGAGCGCGCATTGCAGTACGGCCGACAGTACGGCGAAGAGTATTGCCTGCAATGCCAGGTACAGAGTGTTGATGGAAAGCGCGTATATGAGGTTTACGATGATTTGCGCTGTGCATCCGGTGGCGATCCAGGCGCGTGGAATGCGGCGTGAACGGATGTCTTCAACGCTGATGGCCAGTCCACAAAGCAGACTTGGCAGGCAAATCATATACCACATACCGTTAAGATAGTCCACTAGTTGCATTCGTGAGAAAAGGAGTTGGCATGTTGCGTTGGCAGACAGCAGGCGAGTCGCATGGTGAGGCGCTTGTCGCCATGATTGAGGGATTGCCCGCGGGCGTTCATATCACCACGGAGGATATTGTTGGCGCGTTGGCGCGTCGTCGTCTTGGGTATGGTCGTGGCGCGCGTATGAAGTTCGAGCAGGACAAGGTTCGTATGCTGACTGGTGTGCGTTTTGGTGAGACGATTGGTTCTCCGATGGCCATTGAGATCGCCAACACCGAGTGGCCGAAGTGGACTGAGGTGATGAGTGCGGATCCGCTTGATCATGAGCTTGCTCGTGAGGGCCGCAATGCCCCGTTGTCTCGCCCGCGTCCGGGGCATGCGGATTTGACTGGCATGCGTAAGTATGGTTTTGATGATGCTCGTCCGGTGTTGGAGCGTTCTTCCGCGCGTGAGACGGCTTCGCGTGTGGCGTTGGGTGAGGTTGCCAAGCAGTTCTTGGAGCAGGCGTTCGGTATTCGTACCGTTTCGCATGTGCTTTCCATTGGTGGCGCAGGTATTACCGATCCGCAGCAGGCCACGCTTCCCAAACCGGAGGATCTTGAGGCGTTGGACGCTTCTCCGGTGCGCACTCTTGACAAGAATGCGGAAGAGCGGATGATTGCCCGTATTGATGAGGCGAAGGAGAACGCCGATACGTTGGGCGGTGTGATCGAGGTTGTGGTGTACGGCGTTCCCGCAGGCGTGGGCACGTATGTTGAATCGGATCGTCGTCTTGATGCTGCTCTTGCCAGTGCGGTGATGGGTATTCAGGCCATCAAGGGCGTGGAGATCGGTGATGGTTTCCTTGAGGCCATGCGTCCGGGTTCTCAGGCTCATGACGAAATGGTGGTGGGCGATGACGGCCGTATTGCGCGTCTAAGCAACCGTGCGGGTGGTATCGAGGGTGGCATGTCGAATGGGCAGCCGATCGTCGTACGTGCGGCGATGAAGCCGATTCCTTCCATTCCGAAGGCGTTGCGTACCGTCGATGTGACCACGGGCGAGCCGGCGCAGGCCATTAACCAGCGTTCCGACAATACTGCGGTTCCGGCGGCGGCTGTTGTTGCCGAGGCGATGGTGCGTTTGACCATCGCGCAGTATGTGCTTGAGAAGTTTGGCGGCGATTGCGTTGCCGAAACCAAGCGTAACGCCGAGCAGTACGTTGCCTCATGGCCTGAGCATATGAGGTGATTCGTCTATGAGTGGTATGCGTAGGCCTGTCGCCGTGATCATCGGCATGATGGGGGCGGGCAAGACTCGTGTCGGCAAGGAAGTGGCGCAGATGATGAATCTGCCGTTCGCCGATGCGGACAATGAGATTGAGCATGATGCCGGAATGCGGATTCCCGAGTACTTCGAAAAGTATGGGGAACCGGAATTCCGGAGGCTGGAAAGCGACGTCGTGCTTGATATGCTCGAGGATTTCGACGGTATCTTTTCCTTGGGCGGGGGAGCGCCGATGACGCCTTCCATTCAGGAAGGATTGGCGCAGTATATCGCGGACGGCGGCAAGGTCGTGTATCTTATGGCCGATCCTGAGGAAGCCATGGAGCGGGCAAATCGCGGTGGAGGCCGTCCGATGCTTAATGGCGATGCCAATGAGCGTTGGAAGAAGCTCTACAAGGAACGTGACCCGGTGTTCAGGAGCGTGGCGAACGTGCATGTGGGCACGCGTGGCCAGTCTCCCCAAGCCGCGGCGAGAAAGCTGATGGAAATGATTGATCAACGTATAGTCCATGTCACCGGTTCCACCATCGAACCATACGATGTTCGTATCGGAGAGGGTGTGATGGGCCAGCTTGCGCAGGTGTTGGGAAGCAAGCCTGCCAAAGTGGCGCTTATCCACACCCAGCCGGTGCAGCGTCATTCGGACCGTGCGCGTACTTTGTTGCGTCAGGCGGGCTATGATGCGTACGATATTGTGATTCCCGACGCGGAGGCCGGCAAGACCATTGAAGTGGCCAATGGTATCTGGCAGCGTTTGGGGGATGAGGGTTTCACTCGTTCTGACGCGATCGTCGGCCTTGGTGGTGGCGCGGCAACCGATTTGGCGGGGTTTGTGGCTGCCACATGGATGCGTGGCATTCGCTACGTGAACTGCCCGACGTCGTTGCTGGCCATGGTTGACGCTTCGACCGGCGGTAAAACCGGCATCAATACCCCTCAGGGGAAGAACCTGGTCGGCTCTTTCTATACGCCTGCCGGAGTGCTTGCCGATCTGAAATCGCTTGCGTCACTGCCGAACGACATCTTCATCGAAGGATTGGGCGAGGTCGCCAAGTCCGGTTTCATCATGGACCCGGAGATTCTGCAGATCCTCGAGGACCATGCCGGTGAATTGCGTGCCTTCGACGGGTCGACGTTCTTGGATTCCGGCCTGAAGGATGTGGTCGCGGAGCTGATCGAACATACCGTGAGCGTGAAGGCCTACCATGTGTCCGCTGACCTTAAAGAGGCGGGATTGCGCGAATTCCTCAACTATGGGCATACGCTCGGTCATGCCATCGAGAAGCTTGAGCATTTCCGCTGGCGTCATGGTAATGCGGTGGCGGTCGGTTGCGTGTATGCGGCCGAACTGTCGCATCTTCTGGGGTACATCGATCAGGATCTCGTGGACTATCATCGTTCGTTGTTGGGATCTCTGGGGCTGCCTACGTCCTGGAACAATGGCACATGGGATGATGTGCTCGCATTGATGCACCGGGATAAGAAGGCTCGCGGCAATAAGCTTCGTTTCGTGGTGCTTGAGGGCGTCGGCCATCCGATTCATCTTGAGGATCCGCCTGCGGACGCCGTTGAAGAGGCGTTCCGTCGTATTCAGCAGTAAACAAGGTAGGGAAGTGGAATATGACTAAAGTAGTGGTCGTCAATGGGCCGAATCTTGGCCGTCTTGGCGTGCGTCAGCCTGACGTGTATGGCAAGCAGGATCTTGAAACCCTGCGTACCCTGTGCGCGCAGTGGGGCAGCGAGCTTGGTCTTGACGTGGAAGTGCGTCAAAGCGATGACGAAGCCGAGATGATCGGCTGGATGCACCAGGCCGCCGACGAGAAGACCCCGGTCGTGATGAATCCGGCGGCTTTCACCCATTACTCCTACGGTCTGGCCGATGCCGCGCATATGGTGATCGATGAGGGATTGCCGCTGATGGAGGTTCACATCTCCAATCCATCCGCACGCGACGAATTTCGCAAGCGTTCCGTGATCTCGCCAGTAGCGACGGGCACTATCACCGGTATGGGGTTCTATGGCTACAAGCTGGCGTTGGATGCGGTGGCGCATCTGTTGGAATCGAAGTGATGATTTTCCGATTTCCCCTTGAGATAGTCTCGGAGGAACTATGAATGCCGGATGCTCTTGATGGGCATCCGGTTTTCACATAGCATTGCATTCGTTTGCAGAAAAAGCTGCAACAATCGCAAATATGATTGCCGTTTTGCGCAACACAATGAATTGTTGCTGAAAGCATTTTCTTTCGCTTGTCCTTCTTTTCCGTATATTGCAATCGGTCACGCTGTTTCATTGCGATGCGCAGCATCTACTGTACGATGAACCCCGATCTAGGGTGCAAACGTATGCACATTCATCGCAGAGTGTGTCTTAGATGATCCGCAGGTAACGCGGATGACCATGGCGCATACGTTGTCGAAGGGCGGAACCTGCCATGGGGGCCGGAATTCGATCTCAACGATGAGAACGGAGAACAATGGTCGTTCAGCGAATGAATCGGCCGGCTAGCCGTGCGGTGGCCATAGGCGTCGCCGCCGCCATGGCGTGCGCCACCTTGGTGGCGGTACCGCATATGGCTCAGGCTCAGCCCGAGGCGCAAACGAATGCGAAGAAAGACGTGCAGGTCATCGCCTTCCAGCAGACATGGAACACGGTCGCCAAGGAATGCACGAGCACATACGGTCCGGAAGACGTGGCATACGTCGAGGTGTCGCCGCCGCAGGAATCCATCCAAGGCACGCAATGGTGGACGTCCTACCAGCCGGTAAGCTACAAGCTCGATTCCAAGCTCGGCACGGAAGCCGAATTCAAAAACATGATCAAGCAGTGCAATGCCGTCGGCGTTGACATCATCGCCGACGTTGTGCTGAACCAGACCACCGGTGCCGACGTGGCCGACGGCAAGCAGACCGGCGTCGCAGGAACCGAATACAACGGTTCGACCGGCGACTACCCGGGATTTGCCACCGAACAGTATCCGGAAGGCATCACGGCCTCCGACTTCCACAGCTGCTCCAAGAACATCTCCAACTACGCCAACCAGCAGGAAGTCCAGGAATGCCGCCTGAGCTCCATGTGGGACTTCGACTCCGAGAGCGAAAAGGTCCAGGATATTCAATCTGACTATCTTGCCGCCCTGTGGAATGCTGGTGTTCGAGGCTTCCGTATGGATGCCGTCAAGCACATCCACACGGACAGCATGAAGGCCATCAAGGAGAAGTTCGCAAAGAAGATCGGCGTGAATGCCGACAGCATCTACTGGATCCAGGAGGTCATCGGGAACTCCTCCGAAGCCGCGGGCATCCAGCCGAGCAACTACGTGCAAAACGGCACGGTGACCGAATTCGGCTTCAAGTCCGAAATGAACCAGACCTTCAAAGACAAGATCGCAAACCTCAAGGGACTTAATGAGCGGTTGAGCAAGGATCTCGCCTCCGAAGACGCCAACGTGTTCGTCACCAACTGGGACACCGCGCGCAACGAGGGCGCCCTGACCTACAAGGACGGTGCCAAGTATCAGCTGGCCAACGCATTCATGCTTGCCTACGACTACGGCACGCCGCGTCTGCTTTCCGACTACAAGTGGGATGAGAATGACAACGGCGCACCGGGAGCCACCGCCACATCCGTTCCGGACGTGAACATGGACGAGGTCTGTTCCACCAACAGCTCCGACTGGAACTGCGAGCAGCGCTGGACCTCCACCCGAGGCATGATCGCCTTCCGCAACTACGTCAACGGCACCAAGGTCGCCGACTGGCAGGATGACGGCGGCGACAACATCGCCTTCTCCCGCGGGGATAAGGGCTTCATCGCCATCAACAACGGCAAGACCGACAAGGACGCCTCCTACACGACATCGCTCGCCGACGGCGAATACTGCAACGTGTACGCCACCATGGACTGCTCCCAGACTGTAAGCGTCAAGAACGGCAAGGTCGAGACCACGGTACCGGCGCATTCCGCCATCGCACTGTATGCAGGCGCCACCAAGGACAGCCACCCGGCATCCAGCGTGGCCAGCGACCCGTCCGATCCTGACGTGAACCAGGAAGGGGACGAGACCCTGCCCGACGACAGAAGCGTCACCATCTACTACAAGCCCGCCGATTCCAGCTGGAAGAGCCCGAAGGTCCACTACGGTCTTGGCGATGACTGGAACCAGCCGGAAGCCGACATGACCCTCGACGAGCAGGGGTACTATCGCGCCACCATCGACACCAGGGGCAAGAAGATCGACTTCGTGTTTCACGATACCGGCACCGACCAGTGGGAGAACCCGAAGGGCGGCGGCAACTACCACGCCAACGCGGGCATCACGCACGTGGGTGTGGCCGATCAGGCCGCGACCGTGGGTAATCCGGAATCCGTCAACGGCCAGACCCGACTCGTCGTGCACTACAAGCCAGCCAGCGATTCCGATAATCGCGGCGTGTACGTGTGGGGCACAGATGCTGGCGGCTCGAGCCTCTCGGCAGTCAACCATCCCTTCACCGGAGCTGACTGCTGGGGCAAGGTGGCTACGCTGACCTTCGGCGGCAAGTTCGACAAGTTCGGCTTCATCGTCACCACCGCAGACTGGAACAAGTACGGTGGCGACCGTAGCGCCACGGTGAACGCCGACGGCACAGCCGAAGTGTGGATCGACGGCACCAAATATGAGGATCAAGGCGAATCGACCACCGTCGAAACCCTCGACTCCGCTCCGAGCGACTACGAATGCAAGGCCAACACCGTTACCGTGAAGGTCCACTACAACCGTGATGACGGCCTGTACTACAACGCCGAAGACACCTCGGTCACCGTTCCCCAGTGGGACATCTGGACCTGGGCTTCCAATTGGAACGGCGGAGCCGCCACCTTCACCACCCACGATGACTGGGGCGAGGTCGCGGAATACTCCTTCACCAACTACACCTACTACAACGTCGACGGAGCCTCCGACATCGGCATGCTGCGCCGTTACGGAAAGGATGCGTGGAAGGCCAAGGATCCGGATGACGCCGATTACAAGATCCCGTCAAACGCCTTGGTGTTCAACGAATCGGACGGCACCGCATCGGCCGAAGTGTGGCTGATGGGCGGCGACGCCACCGTGTATTCCTCACGTCCATCGTTGGGAGCGTCCATGAAGTCCGTTGAAATCTCCGACGTCAACAAGCTGACCGCAAGACTGTCCAAAAAGGTCACTGCGGATGAGCTTGAAGGCAAGGTCTCCGTCACTGACGCCGACGGCAAGGCTGTAGATGTCAAGAACATCAAGACCGACGGCACCAAGGTGCTCATCACCACGGCCAAGGATCTTGACGTGCGAGGCAAGTACACCGTCGAAGTCAAGGGCTTCGGTTCGCAGGACGCCATTGCGGGCTCGGTGGTGCGTACGGATGCCTTCGACAAGAAGTACGCCTATGACGGCGACGATCTGGGCGCCACTTACACGAGCGCGAAGACCGGATTCAAGGTGTGGGCTCCAACCGCCACCAAGGTTGAGCTTGTCACCTACCAGTCCGACGATGTGAATGCCGAAGTCGACAAGACCATCGACATGGCCTCTGAAGACAAGGGTGTGTGGAGCGCCCTGGTGAAGAACCTTGCTAGCGGCACGGCCTACTCCTACAAGCTCACCTTCGCGGACGGCACGGTGAACGTCTCCGCCGACCCGTACGCGACCGCTGCGGTCGCCAACGGCGAACGTTCCGTGGTGCTCTCCAGCGAAGACATGGGCTCCGCAGGCGACCGCATGCCGGAATTCGGCAAGACCACTGACGCCACCATCGCCGAAATGAACATTCGCGACTTCTCCATCAACCCGAATTCCGGAATCTCAGCCGACAAGCGGGGCAAGTATCTGGGTGTTGTGGAATCCGGAACGAAGACGGCGAACGGCGCCACCTCCGGTCTTGACTATCTCAAGCAGTTGGGCGTCAGCCACGTGCAGATCATGCCGATGTACGACTACGGTTCCGTTGATGAGACCGGCGATCTGAGCTACAACGCGCAAGGTGCGCAGAACTGGGGCTACGATCCGGAGAACTACAACGTGCCGGAAGGCTCGTATTCCTCCGATCCATCCGACCCCGCCTCTCGTGTCACCGAAATGAAGCAGATGGTCAAGGGACTGCACGAGAACGACATTCGCGTGATCATGGATGTGGTGTACAACCACGTCTACAATGCCGCCAACCACTCGTTCAACAAGACCGTTCCCGGCTACTACTTCCGTTATGATGACAACGGTTCCCTGGTCAACAACTCCGGCTGCGGCAACGATACGGCCTCCGAGCGCAAGATGATGCGCAAGTACATCGTCGATTCGGTGACGTATTGGGCGAAGAACTACAACGTCGACGGCTTCCGATTCGATCTCATGGGTCTGATCGACACCGAAACGATGAAGGAAGTGCGTGCAGCGCTCGACGAGATCGACCCGTCCATCATCATCCTCGGCGAAGGCTGGGATATGAACACCACCATGGACGAGGGCGAGATGACCATCCAGCCGAACGCGTACCAAGTCGCGTCCGACGGCACGAACAACGGCATCGCGTTCTTCAACGATTCCGTGCGTGACGGCTTGAAGGGATCCGTGTTCTCCGACACCGACACCGGTTTCGTTTCCGGCAAGGCCGACCAGGAGAGCCTGATCGCCCACAACGTGCTCGGCTGCCAGTACGACGAGAACGCGACCACGACCTGCTGGAACGGCAACGCGCAGGATCACTACGCCGATGCCGGACAGGTGGTCAACTATGCCGAAATCCACGACAACATGACCCTGTACGACAAGCTCAGGAAGTCCGTCCCGACGGATGACGACGCCACGACCGTGGCACGTGCCAAGCTTGCCGACTCCGTCGTGTATCTGTCGGAAGGCATCCCCGCGATCCAGCTCGGCCAAGAGTTCCTGCGCACCAAGGGCGGAGACGGCAACAGCTACAACACGGGCGACGCGGTGAACGCCATCGATTGGGACCGCACCACCCAGTACGCCGATTCCGTCGACTACGTCAAGGGCCTGATCAAGCTGCGCAAGCAGATCAACGCGCTGCGTCTGACCGACTACAACGACATCAACGCCAACGTGACGATGCTCAAGTCCGCTGACGGCGTCGTGGCCTACCAGGCCGAGCAGTCCGACGGCACCTACGTGGTGATCTTCAACGCCAACGCAGACAAGACCGCGATCGAAGGCTTGGCAAACGGCTCCTACCAAGTGCTTGCAGCCGACGGCAAGGTCTACTCCGATGATGCTATCGCCAATGTCGATCTCGCCGAAGGGGCCTCGTACGAAGCGGGCGCACTGTCTGCCACTGTGTTGAAACTCGACAGCAGCACCAAGCCCGATACCGACAGCGCGCCTGTCATCAAGGGTCTGGTGGCTTCCGACAGCGTGACTCTGGGATCAAAGTTCGATCCGATGTCCGGCGTCAGCGCATGGGATGAGGTTGACGGCGATCTGACCGACAAGATCACGGTCGAAGGTTCGGTCGATACCTCTAAGGAAGGCGAATACACGCTCGTGTACTCGGTGACCAACAGCAGGGGCAAGACCGCCACCTTCACGCGCACGGTAACCGTGCGCAAACCCGCGGTCCAGCCAGCTTCCGACAAGAAGAGCGATGCTGTGCAAAGCCCGAATACTGGTTCCGCCATCACCGGTTTCGCACTGGCCGCGGTGGCTCTTGCCATCGCATCCGTGTTCGCGTTCGCGGCCTCCCGCAGAAAGGAAGACTGATCTCATAAGCCAATGATTGACTGAATGTATCTCCTATTCCTGCTAGGCGGGGCCATCAAGGCAATGATGGCCCCGCCTTTTTGTATTGAAGGAAACACGCCGCGTCTCATGCCGCTGATAGACTGAAGTTCCATGGTTAGAAGACAACATGGCAATTCTCAAGAGCACGTTACCAAGCATATTTTCGTCACCGGTGGCGTCGTTTCCTCTCTCGGCAAAGGCCTGACCGCCTCCTCCCTCGGCCGCCTGCTTCGTAGCCGCGGCATCAAGGTTTTGCAGCAGAAGCTCGATCCGTACATCAACGTGGATCCGGGCACGATGAATCCATTCCAGCATGGTGAAGTCTATGTCACCGAAGACGGT